>Ga0302314_10002469_pt1 | contig 34205 bp, 38 predicted proteins | sample III_Palsa_N2_3_FD_200533 | JGI IMG/M metagenome (GOLD analysis project Ga0302314, IMG submission 200533) | Peat permafrost microbial communities from Stordalen Mire near Abisko, Sweden - III_Palsa_N2_3 | ecosystem: Environmental > Terrestrial > Soil > Palsa > Peat permafrost | place: Sweden...
CGCGCGGCCGTGTCCCAATCGTCCAGCGAAGAAGCACTCGTGGTGGTCGAGAATTGCGGATAGAGCGGCAACAGCACGATTTGCTCGGGATTCCACGCCTTCACCGCACGCGCCGCTTCCGCGCTGAACGGCTTCCAGGCGCGCATCGCGATGAAGGCGCGCGCTTCGTGGCCCTCGGCGGCCAGCGCGGCTTCCAGCGCGCGAGCCTGTGTCTCGGTCTCGGTCACGATCGGCGAGCGGCCGCCGAGCTTCCTGTAGATTTCGCGCGTGATCGGCGCACGGCGCCGGGCGATGAAGCGCGCCAGAGGCAGGCGCAGGAATTTCGGCAGCGAGATGATCGCGGGGTCCGAAAACAGATTGGTCAGGAACGGCTCGACCGCGTCCAGACTGTCCGGCCCACCCAGATTGAACAGCACGACCGCGAGCTTCACGAACGCCTCACCCGCGCGATGAGCTCGGCGACATGCTCAAGCGGCGTCTCCGGCAATACGCCATGGCCGAGATTGAAGATGAACGGCCGGCCGCGCATCGCATCCACAATCCTGTCCACAGACCCCGCGAGCGCCGCGCCGCCGGCGAGCAGCGCGATCGGATCGAGATTGCCTTGCACCGCAACTTTGCCGGAGAGCCTTTGCGCCGCCCAACCCATCGGCGCAGCAGTGTCGAGGGAGATCGCGTCGACGCCGGTCTCGGCGGCGTAACGCTCATAGCCCTGCAAGGTCGCGGCGCGCGGGAAGCCGATGATCTTCGCATCCGGTTTCGCAGTGCGGACTTTGTCCACAATACGCCTGGTCGGCGCCACGACCCAGCGGGCGAAAGCATCGTCCGGCAATCCGCCAGCCCAGCTGTCGAAGATCTGCACGGCATCAGCGCCGGCTTCGAGTTGCGCGAGCAGATGCGCCGCCACGCAATCCTCTAGCAGGTCGAGCAACGCTGTAAAGCCGGCCGGATCGCGATAGCCCCAGAGCTTGGCCGCGCGCTGCTCATCACCGCCGCGGCCGGCTGCCATATAGGTCGCCAGCGTCCAGGGCGCGCCGGCGAAGCCGAGCAGTGCGGTATCCACATCAAGACCAGCGCGCACCGTACGCAGAGTTTCGTAAGCCGGCATCAGCTTGCTGTGCCAGACCGCCGGATCGCGCTCCAGTCCTTCCACGCCGTCCACAGGCGCCAGCGACGGTCCAATATTCTCCTCGAACAGAACGTCGCGGCCAAGCGCGAAGGGAACTGTCAGGATATCGGAAAAAATGATGGCGGCATCGAAACCAAAACGGCGGATCGGCTGCAGCGTTATCTCGCTCGCCATGACCGGATCCATGCACATCGTCCAAAACGATCCGGCCTTGGCGCGCAGTGCGCGATATTCCGGCAGATAGCGCCCGGCCTGGCGCATCAACCAGATCGGCGGCGGCCAGATCGGCGCTTTCTCGAGAACTCCCAACAATCCGCTCTTTGCACTACTCTTCAATTAGAAAGACTCCTAAGATTCTGATGAAGATGATGTTGGGGCTGTGAATCGTGCAGGCTTCGGTGCGTTCCTCGTCCTGTATGCCGCAAGCCACTCTGACACAAGAGGATTTCGACGCCCCTGTTTGGGGTTGTCGCGAGCGGTGCTGTTGAGGGAGTTCTGTATGATTTGGCAGCAAGCCGACGGTTGTGAATCATGCGCTCGGCGCTGTGCATGTTTGCGGAATTGCGCGCGCGGATTGGGAGCGGTTTGTGGGCAATGAATTCCATGTGCATCTGGTCTCCGACGCGACCGGGGAAACGCTCAACGCCATCGCCAAGGCGGCACTCGCGCAATTCGAGGACGTCGTCGTGCGGGAGCATTTCTACGCCCTGGTGCGCAGCCAGCGCCAGCTTCTGAAGGTTCTGGATCATATCCGCGAACAGCCCGGCCTTGTCTTTTTCACGCTGGTGAATCCCGAGTTGCGCCGCGCGCTGGAGGCGCATTGCGCCGAATTGCGCGTGCCCTGCCAGGGCGTGCTCGACGGGCCGATCGCGATGATGGGCCAGTTTCTGGGGACGGCCGAGACCCATCGTCCCGGCGGCCAGCACGAAGTGGACAACCGCTATCTGGCGCGCATCGAAGCGCTCAACTTCACCATCACCCATGATGACGGCCAGAATCTCGACATGCTGGAGAATGCCGAGGTGGTGCTCGTCGGCGCCAGCCGCACCTCGAAGACGCCGACTTGCGTCTATCTCGCGATCCGCGGCGTGCGCGCGGCCAATGTGCCGATCGTGCCGGGCGTGCCGCTACCTCAGCAATTGCTGGTGCTGAAGAAGCCGCTGGTGGTGGGGCTTTGGGCCTCGCCCGACCGGCTGGTGCAGGTGCGCCGCAACCGGCTCAATACGCTCGGCGAAGTGCGCGACACCTCCTATGTCGATCTCGAAAGCGTGCGCGGCGAGATCAGCGCGACGCGCAAATTGTTCGAGAGCCAGAGCTGGCCGGTGATCGATGTCTCGCGGCGCTCGGTGGAGGAAACCGCGGCCGCCGTGATCAATCTGCTCACCGAGCGGCGGGAAGCGCTGGCATGACGCGGCTCATCCTGGCGTCGGCGAGCATGTCGCGCGCAGGCTTGCTGGAGGCCGCCGGCGTGAGGTTCGAAATCCAGCCGGCGCGCATCGACGAGGACGCCGTGAAGGCTTCGCTGCATGGCGAGGATGCCGCGCGCGTAGCCGAAGTGTTGGCCGAGATGAAAGCGCAACGCGTTTCCACCGCCGCGCCGGACGCGCTGGTGCTGGGCGCCGACCAGGTGCTGGATTTCGGCGGAGAATTGGTCAGCAAGTCCGCAAGCCTGGCCGAGGCGCGCGTGCTTTTGCGCCGGTTGCGCGGACAGAGGCATCAATTGATCGGCGCAGCCGTGCTGGCCAAAGCGGGCGTCCCGGTCTGGCGTCATGTGGAGCGCGCGCGTCTGTGGATGCGCGATTTCAGCGATGCGTTCCTCGAAGATTATCTCGCCCGCGAAAGCGCCGCCGCCCTGGCCTGTGTCGGCTGCTACCGGCTGGAAGGCGCCGGCGCGCAGCTTTTCTCGAAGATCGAAGGGGATTATTTCTCGATCCTCGGCCTGCCGTTGATCCCCCTGTTGGCGGCGTTGCGCGAGCATGGTGTCATCGTCTCATGAGCATCAGCGGCAAGGCGAAACTCGCAGGCGTGGTCGGTTGGCCGGTCGCCCATTCCCTGTCGCCGCGGCTGCATGCCCATTGGCTGGCCGCGCATGCGATCGACGGCGCCTATATCCCGCTGCCGGTCGAGCGGGAGGATTTCGCGCGCGTCGTGAGCGCGTTGCAGCGTGCCGGCTTCGCCGGCGTCAACGTCACCGTGCCGCATAAGGAAGCCGCGTTCGCGCTGGCGCATGATCTCGACGACGCCGCGCGCGCCACCGGCGCCGCCAATATTCTGTTGTTCCACGCCAATGGCCGGATCGAAGGCCGCAACAGCGATGCGGCCGGCCTGGCGGCAAGCCTCAACGAAGCGCTGGGCAAGAACACACTTGCCGGGAAAGATGCGACGATCCTGGGCGCCGGCGGTGCGGCGCGCGCCGCGGTGCTCGCGCTTTCCACGCTCGGCCTGCGCAGCATCCGCATCGTCAATCGCGACCGGGCCAAAGCCGCGACATTGGCCGGCATGTTCAAGCCGACGCCCGCGGTCTTCGGCTGGAGCGAAGCCGCCAAGGCCTTGGAGGGGACCGGATTGCTGATCAACGCCACCAGCGCCGGCATGACGGGCCAGCCGTCGCTCGATCTGGCGCTCGACGCCTTGCCGCTGAACGCGGTGGTCTGCGACATCGTCTACAATCCGCTCGAGACCGATCTGCTGCGGCGCGCCCAGGCTGGCGGCCACCGCGTCGTCGACGGGCTCGGCATGCTGATGCATCAGGCGGTGCCGGCGTTCGAAGCGTTCTACGGCGAGCGGCCCAAGGTGACACCGGGTTTGCGCGCCGAGCTCAAAAAGGCGCTGCGCCATGGCTGAGCGCCCTTATCTCGTCGGCCTCACCGGCTCCATCGGCATGGGCAAGAGCGAGACCGCCAGGCTGTTCGCGCGTCTGGGCATCCCGGTCTATGATTCCGATGCGGCCGTGCACGGATTGTACGAGCCGGGCGGCGCGGCGGTGGAGGCCATCGCGAAAGCGTTTCCCGGTGCGGTGAAGGACGGCGGCGTCGACCGCGCGGAGCTGAGCAAGCATCTCGCCGCGGACAAGACCGCGTTCAAGACGCTCGAGGCCATCGTCCATCCGCTGGTCGCCCGCGACCAGGCGCTGTTTCTCGAGAAGTCGGCCGGCGCGGAAATGGTGGTGCTCGATATCCCGCTGCTGTTCGAGACCGGCGGCCATGCGCAGATGGATGCGGTGGTGGTGGTGTCGGCGCCGGAAAGCGTGCAGCGCAGCCGCGTGCTGGCGCGTCCGGGGATGACGCCGGACAAGCTCGATCATATATTGAGCCGGCAGATGCCGGACGCCGAAAAGCGTGCAAAAGCCCATTTCGTGGTTGAGACCGACAAGGGGCTAGCCCATGCTTTCGAGCAGGTGAAAGCCGTGGTCGCGGCGCTGCATGAACGCCGCCGGGAAAAACAGAAGAATGCGTGAGATCGTCCTCGACACCGAAACCACGGGGCTGGATCCGACCGACGGCCACCGGGTGATCGAGATCGGCTGCGTCGAGCTCGACGACCATCTGCCGACGGGGCGCAATTTCCAGCGCTATCTCAATCCCGAGCGTCTGGTCGGCGATTCCGAGCGGGTGCACGGCATCACCGACGTCTTTCTCGCGGATAAAGCTCTTTTCGCCCATGTGGTGGAGGAATTTCTCGAATTCATCGGCGACGCGCCGCTGATCATCCACAATGCCGGCTTCGACCTCAAATTCCTCAACAGCGAGCTGCATCGGCTGTCGCGCCCGCCGATCCACCCTGCGCGCGCCATCGACACGATCGAGATCGCGAAAGCGAAAATCCCCGGCGCGCGTTATTCGCTCGACGAGCTTTGCAAGCGCTTCGCCATCGATCTCTCGGGGCGCACCAAGCACGGGGCGCTGCTCGACGCGGAATTGACCGCGCAGGTCTATCTCGAGCTGGTCGGCGGGAGGCAGACGCGGCTGAAGCTTGGTCCGAGCGGCCGGGAGCATAGTGCGGCCGCCGAAAACGTCACCGCATGGGTTCGACCGCATCCCTTGCCGTCGCGGGTGAGCGCGGCCGAGCTCGAAGCCCACGCGGCTTTCGTCGCCGGTGAACTGGGCAAGGACGCGATCTGGAACTGGGGCTAGGCCGCCGGCGTCGGCGCGGTGTTGCGGATCTGGCCCTCGGCCGCCTTGGCGCGGAACAGCGCCGCGAAATTGATCGGCTCGATCATCAAGGGCGGCATGCCGCCGTCGCGCACCGCGTCGGCCACGATGCGCCGGGCGAACGGGAACAGAAGATGCGGCGCGTCGATCAGGAGCACCTGCTGCAGGAACTCCTCCGGCGGATTGCCTTGCACCTGGAACAGGCCGCCATAGACCAGCTCGAGCAGGAACACGGGCTTGCCTTCGGCCTGGGCCGAGACGCGCAGCTTCAATTCGACCTCGAAGCGCTCGGGATCGAGACGCTTGGCCTGCAGGTCGACGCCGAGCTCGATCTGCGGACGGGCGGTGAGATTGAGCGGCGCGCCCGGATTCTCGAAAGAGAGATCCTTCACATATTGGCCCACGGGCACGATGGTGATGTCGGGCGGCGGGCCGTCCGGGGGCGTGCTGGATTGTGCGTTGCTGCCGTCGCTCATGGATATTCGCCTCGAAAGCGCTGGCCGCTACCATGGATCGCCAAGCCATGACAAGCGAGGACCCCACAAGGCCATGGCGGAGATTGGTCGTAATGTCCCCGTCGGGCGTTACCCTGACGTAACAAATCCGGCGCTGGACCGGCTCCCTGCGGGGGTCTAGGTTCATCCGGCGGAGAGTTCGATGGCCAGTTCGCAATTCCTAGACATAGTGCTGATCGCGATGGTGGCCGGCGTCATCCTGTTCCGGCTGTACACGGTACTGGGCCGGCGCACCGGGCAGGAACGCGAACCGTCGCAACGCTTCGGCCAGATCGGCGGCACGGCGAAAAAGCCAGCAAGCCCGGGCGGCAATGTGGTGGCGCTCCCCGACCGCTCGGCCGCGCGCCTGGAAGCGGCCAAGCCGACCGATCCGCTGGCGCGCGCGCTTCTCGACATCCAGCTCGCCGACCGCGCCTTCGAGGCCGGGCATTTCGTCGACGGCGCGCGCCATGCCTATGAGATCATCGTCACGGCGTTTGCGAGCGGCGACCGCGCGACATTGCGCCCGCTGCTTAGCGACGACGTCTACGCCACCTTCGACGCGGCAATCGGCGCGCGCGAAGCGCGCGGCGAGAAAGTGGCTTTCACTTTCGTGGGCTTCAAGGACGTCAAGATCGTCCACGCCGCGCTCAAGGAGCGCATGGCCGAGATCACGGTGCAATTCGCGGCGCAGTTCAATTCCTCGACCACGAACGCCGCGGGCGCTTTGGTTGACGGCGATCCGAAAGCGCTGCACGACGTGAGCGAGAACTGGACTTTTTCGCGCGACACGCGCGCCGCCGATCCCAACTGGATCCTGGTGGCCACCGGCGAACCCGAAGCACATTGATGGCGGCGAAGCGGACGCGATTGCGCGGCGTTCTCGTCGTCTTTCTTCTGCTCGTCATCGCCGCCGGACTCTGGTTCTGGTGGACGACGCGCTCGCTATCGCCCGGCGTGCTTGCCCTGACCCAAACCTCGTTCGCTGATCTTCCCGGCTGGAGCGGCGGCGATCCGCGCGACGCGCTGGCGGCGTTCCGGCGCAGCTGCGAGGCGCTGGCCAAACTCCCGGCAACGCGCGCGATGGGTGGGGCGGGCTATGCCGGCGACGTCGGCGATTGGCAGGGCGTCTGTTCGGCGCTGCCGTCTTCGACGTCGAGCGCGGCCGCGGCGCGGAATTATTTCGAGACCTGGTTCGCGCCCGTAGCGGTCGGCGGCGAGGGGTTGTTCACCGGCTATTACGAGCCGGAACTGCGCGCGAGCCGCGTCCGCCACGGCGCGTTCCAGACGCCGATCTATGGGCTGCCCGCCGATCTCGTCAGCGTCGATCTTAGTCTCTTCCGTCCCGACCTTTCCGGCGAGCGCATCGAAGGCCAACTCATCGGTCACAAGCTCACACCCTATCCGTCGCGCGCCGAGATCGACGCCCATGGCGTGCCGGCCTCCATATTGTTCTATGCCGAGGATCCCATCGCGGTGTTCTTCCTGCATATCCAAGGCTCGGGCCGCGTGCGGCTGGAGAATGGAAACGCGGCGCGCGTCGCCTATGCCGGCCAGAACGGGCGACCCTACACGCCGGTCGGCCGCACGCTGATCGAGAACGGCTCACTCGCCCGTGGTGAGGTTTCGATGCAGGCCATCCGAGCCTGGCTGCAGGCCCATCCGGACCAAAGGCAGGCGGTCCTCGAGACCGATCAATCCTTCGTCTTCTTCCAGGAAAAGCCGATCGGCGATCCCGCGCTGGGCAGCGAGGGCAGCGAAGGCGTGGCGCTGACGCCGGGCGCCAGCCTCGCAATCGATCCGCATCTGCATCCTTTGGGCGCGCCGTTCTATGTCGCGACCACGACGGCCGACACCGACGCGGGCAAGGCGGTGCCGCTCCTGCAACGGCTTCTGATCGCCCAGGACACTGGCGGCGCGATCAAGGGCGCGGTGCGCGGCGATTTGTTCTGGGGCTTCGGGCCGCGCGCCGAGGACATGGCGGGGCGCATGACCTCGCGCGGGCGGTTCTACGCGCTGTTGCCGAAAGCGCTGGCGACGCGAATTACACCGGACACAGAATATAACGGCGCCGCGCGATGAAGCGCCGCGCGACCAGTGCAGACGAGCGTGCCTTGTTCGAGACGGCGTTCAAGGACGCCAAGGCGCTGGCGAAGAGCACGGCCAAGCGCGCGGCGAAACCGAAAGCCGCTGCGAAGCCTGTGCCCAACGCCGTGCGGACCGCGCCGGCATCGCATTCCGGCATCGACGGCAACACCGAGCGCGATTTGCGCAAAGGCGAGCGCGTGCCGGATGCCAGGCTCGACCTGCACGGCATGACGGAAAACGCGGCGCATCGCGCGCTCGCCACCTTCCTGCGCGGCGCGCAGGCGCGCGGCTTGCGGCTGCTGCTGGTCGTCACCGGCAAGGGAAAACCCGCGTCGCCCGACGAACCGTTCGACATGGGCAGCCGGCGCGGCGTGCTGAAAACGATGACGCCGCGCTGGCTTGCCGAACCGGCTTTCGCGCCATTCATCGCCGATGTGCGGTCCGCGCATCGCAAGCATGGCGGGGACGGCGCGTATTACGTCTATCTGCGCAAGAGCGCCGGGCGGTAGAGCATTTCTGCTCTTCTTAGATCAAACCAAATTGTCATCCCGGCCGAGCGGAGCGAGAGCCGGGACCCATTGGGATAGCGTCCGGGTGGGTCCCGGCTCGCGCGCTGCTAACGCAGCGCTTGGCCGGGATGACAGATGGATTTGTTTGGATGAAGTTGAAATCGGCTACAGCAACCCGGCATCCATCGCCAGCGTTTTCAGCGAAACTTCCGGCCGCGCGCCGTAATGCGAGATCACTTCGCCCGCCGCGAGCGAGCCGAGCCTGCCGCAATCGGCGAGTCCCTTGCCATGGGTGAGGCCGAAGAGGAACGCGGCGGCGTATTGGTCGCCGGCGCCGGTGGTGTCGATCACGCGCGCGACCGGCACCGCCTCGATCACATGAACCTCATCGCGCCGCGCGACGACGCAGCCTTTCTCCGAACGCGTGATCGCGGCGATCCCCGGCCAGGCGCGCAAGGCCTGGAACACATCGTCGAAGTCCTCGACCTCGAACAGCGCCTTGGCTTCGTCCTCGTTGGCGAACAAAATGTCGAGATCGTTCTTCAACAGCGCGGCGAATTCCTCGCGGTAGCGAGCGACGCAGAACGGATCGGAGAGCGTGAACGCGATTTTCGTGCCGGCGCGCTTGGCCGAGGCGATGGCCTTGGCGATGGCGGCCTTGGCGTCCGGCGCATCCCACAGATAGCCTTCGACGTAAAGGATGGACGCGGCCGCGATCGCCGCCTCGTCAACGTCTGCGGGCGCAAGTTCGCGGCTGGCGCCCAGATAGGTGTTCATGCTGCGATGGCCGTCCGGCGTCACCGCGATCAGCGAACAGGCGGTCGAAGGGCCGTGCCCGGCCGGCCGCGTCGCATAATGAACGCCGATCTCCTTCATGCTTTCCCGGAAGCTGCGGCCCAACCGGTCGTCCTTCACCTTGCCGACATAGAGCCCCTTGCCGCCCAGCGAGGCGAAGCCCGCCATGGTGTTGGCGGCCGAGCCGCCGGCAGTCTCCTTCGGATCGGAAAACGCCGCGTAGAGCTGCGCCGCACGATGCTCGTCGATCAGGGTCATCACGCCCTTGGCGATGGCGTGCTCGAGCAGGAAGGAATCCTCGACCGGGGCGATCACGTCGACGATGGCGTTGCCCATCCCGGCCAAATCGTATTTTTGCGTCACATTCTGCCCTCAAAGATCGCTATCATTGCGATAGAGGAGGAATTCCGTGTTCGCAAGCTTGGGCAAGGCGCTCGCCATGATCTTCGATCCCGCTTTTTTCGGCGTGATCGCCAAGGCGGTGCTGCTGACGCTTGTGCTGTTCGTGGCGCTATTCCTCGGCCTGCAATGGGGGTTGCACCATCTGCCGGTCCTGCATTGGCCGTGGCTCAACACCATGCTCGACTGGATCGCCTCGCTGGCGCTGGTGGTCCTGCTCTTCATCGTCGGCGCGCCGGTGGCGGCCCTGTTCGGCAGTTTCTTCCTCGACGACGTCGCCAAATCGGTGGAGCGGAAATATTATCCCGCCGACGCGCCGTCGCCCGGCGCGCCGCTCGCCGCCAGCCTGTTCGTGGCGCTGCGCTTCACCGGCCTGGTGGTCGTGGTGACATTGGCATTGCTGCCGTTCGACGTGATCCTGCCCGGCGTTGGCAGCGCCGTCACGCTGGTGGCCGACGGCTGGCTGTTGGGGCGGGAATATTTCGAGCTCGCGGCGCTCAGGCATCTCGCGCGTTCCGAGGCGGACGCGATGCGCAAGCAGCATGGCTTCGCCATATTGGGCGGCGGCATCGTGGTGGCGGTTCTGACCTATATTCCCTTCGCCGACCTCATTGCGCCGCTGTTCGGCGCCGCGCTAATGACTCATCTGTTCAAATATTATCAGCACCGGGAGAGCCTGGCATGAAGCGCGTCGTTCTCATTGCCGCAATCGCGGGCTTGCTCGCGGCTTGCGCCGCGCCCCAGCAGCGCGTGGCGCTGCCCTCCGCGCCGCCGCCGGGCGAGCCGGGAAACGTCGCCGGCCTGCGCGCCGATCAGATCCGCGCCGCCTTCGGCGAGCCGGCTTTTGTGCGCAAGGACGGCGCTGTCGAGATGTGGCGCTATGATAGTGCCACCTGCAAGGCGTTCTTCTTCCTCTATCCCGATAGCGGCCAGATGGTCGTGCGCCATGTCGAGACCCTGCCGCGCGGCCACGACATCGCTGCGGATTCTAGCTGCCTCGACGCTTTGCTGGCGAGGAAGACCGCACCGGTGTCCTGATCGCGGCGATTTCAGCTTCGGAAAATTCCGACGGCTTCGTCTTGTCCTTGTAGCGGCACAGATCGCGCACGACGCAAATAGGACATCTGGGCTTGCGCGCGACGCAAGTATAACGCCCGTGCAGGATCAGCCAGTGATGAGCGTGCAGCCTGTATTGCTCGGGCACGATCTTCTCTAAGCCGAGCTCCACTTCCAGCGGATTCTTGCCCGGCGCCAGGCCGGTGCGGTTGCCGACGCGGAAGATGTGGGTGTCCACCGCCATGGTCGGCTCGCCGAAGGCAACGTTGAGCACGACATTGGCGGTCTTGCGTCCGACGCCGGGCAATTCCTGCAACGCGTCGCGGTCGTGCGGCACGAGGCCGCCATGTTTCTCGATCAGCATCTTCGAGAGCGCGATGACATTCTTCGCCTTGGTGCGGTAGAGCCCGATGGTGCGGATGTAGCCGGCGAGTTTCTTCTCGCCCAGAGCGATCATCTTCCGCGGCGTATCGACCAGCTTGAACAGCGGTTCCGTCGCCTTGTTGACGCTTTTGTCGGTCGCCTGCGCCGACAGCACCACCGCCACAAGCAGCGTATAGGGATTAAGCGATTCGAGTTCAGTCTTGGGTTCGGGGATTTCGGCCTTGAGCCGGGCAAAGAAGGTCTCGGCTTCTTTTTTCGTGAACGGCTTCATGCGCAACCATCGCAGCATTCCTGCATCCGTTCCAGCGGGGGCTTGTCAGGCGCGTTGCCCGGCCGCATCTTTTGCCCATGAGCGAGGAACACCCCCTGCTCGACGCGACACTGCGGCCGAATCCGCCGATGAGCCCGCGTGCGCTCAAGATCGTGCTGATCGTCGTGGCCGCGATCAATCTGATATTCGCGCTCAGTTTCGTGGCGCAAGGCGCCTGGCCGATTGCGCCGTTCATGGGGCTGGATGTGGCGCTGCTCGCTTGGGCGTTGCGCGAAAGCCGCATCGCCGCGCGCGCTTTCGAGCGCATCACACTCACGGTCTCCAATCTGCGCATCGCGCGTCATCCGGCGCGGGGCCATCCCAGCGAGATCGCGCTCAATCCCTATTGGGTGCGGGTCGATTTTCCCGACACCGGCCTGCCCGGCGCGCGGTTGTGGCTCAGAAGCCATGGCAAGAGCGTGCAAATCGGCGGCTTTCTCGGCGCCGAGCAGCGCTCGGCTTTCGCCGCCGCGCTGAAATCGGCCTTGCGCGCGGCGCGCGGCGGCTGATTTTCCCGCAAGATTCGGGTCGCGGGCGGACCCGAGCGCGCCTATCTTGAGCCCATGAACATGACCTTGATCCAAGAAGACCCCGAAGCCGGCAGCGCCTATCGCAGCATGGGCCGCGCCATCCGCTATCTCGCGGAGAACTATGCGGCGCAGCCCAGCCTCGACGAGGCGGCCCATGCCGTCGGACTTTCGCCGTTCCATTTCCAGCGGCTGTTCACCCGCTATGTCGGCGTCAGCCCGAAGAATTTCGTCGGCCATCTAACGCTCGGCCGCGCCAAGGCCGAACTCGAAAGCGGCGCCAGCGTGCTCGACGCGGCGCTGGAGGCGGGCTTGTCGGGCCCGTCGCGGCTACACGATCTCTGCCTCAAGATCGAGGCGATGACGCCGGGCGACTATGCGCGCGGCGGCGCGGGACTCGCGATCGATTACGCGTATCATGACTGTCCGTTCGGCATCGCGCTTGCCATGGCAACCGACAAAGGTCTTTGCGGGCTCGCCTTCGGCGACGACGGCGAAGAAGCCGCGATGCTCGCCGACATGAAAGCGCGTTGGCCGCAAGCGCAATATCGCCGGAACGATCCGCGCATCTCTGCGCTGAGCGAGCGCATTTTCGATCCGCAGGCGGGCGGCGAGCTCGGACTGCATCTGCTCGGCACGCCGTGGCAGATCAAAGTGTGGCAGGCGCTGCTCGCGATCCCGTCGGGCAAGGTCTCCACCTATCGCGCCATCGCGCAAGATGTCGGCAATGCGAAATCCTCGCGCGCGGTGGGCACCGCGGTCGGGCGCAATCCGATCTCCTGGCTCATCCCCTGTCACCGGGTGCTGGGCAGCGACGGCGCGCTGCACGGCTATCATTGGGGGCTGACGCGCAAGCGCGCCATGCTGGCGGTCGAGGCGGCAAGGGCGGCCTGATTCGCCCCACTGCACAAAAGGCGGAAATCCAGGCGGAATTTTTCCAATCTCCGCTTGACAGCGTGACGCTGCTGAGCTAGTTTTGTTCTATTCCCCGAATCAGGTTTGTCCACCGCAAGCGGCGGCGGACATATCGCGCTCAAACCCCCAGCACGTCCGCCATGGCATAGAGACCTTCCTTCTTGCCCTGGCCCCAGCGCGCGGCGGCGAGCGCGCCGGTTGAGAAGATCGTGCGGTCCTCGGCCGTGTGGCTGAGCGCGATGCGCTCATGGGCGCCCGCGAACACCACCTCGTGCTCGCCGACCACGGTGCCGCCGCGCAGCGACGCGAAACCGATGCTGCCATCCGTGCGGGCGCCGTCGCGGGCGCGAATGTCGAGCGGGATGTTGCGGCCTTCGCTGGCGGCCTTGCCCAAGAGCAGCGCGGTGCCCGATGGCGCGTCCACTTTCATGCGGTGATGCATCTCCACGATCTCGATGTCGAAATCGGGCAATGCTTTCGCGGCCTGTTTCACCAGAGCGGCAAGCAACGTAACGCCCAGACTCATATTGCCGGATTTGACGATCACGGCGTGATGCGAAGCGGCGCGGATTTTCTTTTCGTCCTCGCCGGAGAATCCGGTCGTGCCGATGACATGGACGATGCGGGCCTGCGCGGCGAGCGCCGCAAGCTCGACGGAGACCTTGGGCGTCGTGAAATCGATCAGCGCCTGGGCTCTCGCGATCAGGGGCAGCGGATCGTCGGTCAGCGCCAATTTGAGCGGCGGTAATCCGGCGAGCGTGCCCGCATCGGCGCCGAGATCGGGATGGCCATGGGCTTCCAGCGCGCCCGAGATTTCCATATCGGCGGATTGCGCCACGGCGCGGATCAGCGTCCGGCCCATCCGGCCGCCGGCGCCCGCCACCACGATGCGAAGCTTGCTCATGCGCTTATCCTGACGGTTCAAACCTCAGCGGCCAAGGTGGTCCACATAATATTGCACGGCAGCCTGCCCAAACCAGGGGATGGTCGGGATCAGGACGTAAGCCGCGACCCTGACCAGCGTCGATTGGTCGAACGGCCATTCCTGTGCGTCGGAAATGCGCTTCTCGTAAGCCAGCATGCCGTGCAGCCGCGCGGCGGCGCCGGAATCCTCGTGCATGGTGGCGCGCATCGCGTCGACCTGGCAGCGGACATGCTCGAGCTCGGCATCTTTCGCGGCTTTGATCTGGCGATGGATGCGCAGCATGATGCTGACGAACATGCCCGTGCCCATGGCAGCACAGCTCACGATCAACGCGATGGTGAGCCAGTTCAGATCGTTGCCCAGGAAGAACAGACAGGCGACCGCGCTGACCACGAACCAGATGAGCGCGCCGCGCGCCGCCGAACGCCCGAGAACCGCCAGCGTGTCGATGCGCAACAGATCGATCTTGAGCTCCGCGTTCAGCACGCCGGCATAGGCCCGGCCGCCGGCGCGGGTCTGCTCGATGCCGCGCGCGAACAGGATGCTGAGAAAGATCGTGGCGCCGGAGAACCAGATGAGCGCGCCTGGCGGCATCGGATGGCCTTCGCGACTTTCGGCGATGCATACCGCCGCGCTGATGACGAGGCCGACGAGGCTGCCGGTGATCGTGGCCCGGCCAAATCTTGCGCCGGGCGCGTAATAGTCGGTTATGCCTGCGGCGGTCGCCATTCCCCCGGTCAGGATTCGCGCATAGGCCGGCGCGTCGGCGGCCTCGCGCAGGCGCGCATAACGCTGCATGCCGAGCGCGGCGCAGCACAGCAGCGACAGCACCAAGGCGGGCCAGGCGGCTCCGGAAAAGGCGAACAGGCTCGCCGTGCGCTTGATCGTCGAAACATGCTCCAGCGCGGCAATGCCGAGAAAGCTTCCGAACATCAGGGCAAACAAGATCGCGGTGGTCGCCAGCGTGCCGAACGGCGAGTGCATGTAGAGGCGCTGCTCAAGCGGAACAGCCGGTCTCGAAGGTGCGGGCTCGATCGCGGCCGAGGATTCGCTCATGGGCGCAGTCTAGCGCGAATTCGCGGGCCGCGCGTCAGACCTTGGTGTCGAGCGCCTCGCCCGCCGGCGGCGCATCCTTGCGCGCCACCGTGACCATGGCCGGCCTGAGCAGGCGGTCGCCGATGACATAGCCGGTCTGCACCACATTGACGACCGAACCGGCCGGCTTGCCCTCGCCAGCCACCTCGGCGATGGCCTGGTGCAGATTGGGATCGAATTTGGCGCCGTCGGTGTCGATCGGCTTGACGCCATGACGTTCGAGTGTCGCCAGCAATTGGCGCTCGGTCACCTCGACGCCCTCGATCACCGCCTTGATCGCGGGATCGGCGGCTTCGAGCTTGTCCGGCGGGACGGCGGCGAGCGCGCGGGCGAAATTGTCGGCGATGGCGACCATGTCGCGGGCGAAGCGCGTCACGGCATATTGGCTCGCCTCCAGCCGGTCGCGCTCGGCGCGCCGGCGCGTGTTCTCGGTCTCGGCGAGCGCGCGCAGCAGCCGGTCCTTGAGATCGGCGGCCTCGGCCTGCAGGCCCGCGATCACGGCATGAATGTCGGGCGTGCCGCCTTCGGGCTGCTGGCTCATCTGGTCTTCATTGTCGTTCATGGGTCTTCCTAAAACGCCTCAGGCGAGCAAACGTCCCACCACCTTGGCGGTATGATCCACCATCGGGATGATGCGGCCATAATTGAGGCGGGTGGGGCCGATCACGCCGATCACGCCCACGATCTTGCCCACGGCGTTGGCGTAGGGCGCCGCGATGATCGAGGAGCCCGAAAGGCTGAACAGCCGGTTCTCCGAGCCGATGAAGATGCGCACGCCGTCGCCCTGGCCGGCCAGTTCGAGCAGGCGGATCAGATCGTTCTTGCGCTCGATGTCGTCGAACAGCGTGCGCACGCGCTCCAGATCGGACTGCGCCTCCACGGTTTCGAGCAGATGCGAGGCGCCGCGCACGATCAGGATCTTGTCCTCGGCGACGGATTCCGATTGCGAAGCCATGGTCGCGAGACCATCGGCGACGAATTTGGCGGTGAGCGCGTCGAGCTCGGCGCGCTCGCCATCGAGGTCGCGGGCGATCTCGGCGCGCGCCGATTCGAGCGTGCGGCCCCTGAGCCGCGCGCTCAGATAGTTGGAAGCCTCTGCCAGCGCCGAGGCGGGCAATCCCGGCGGCGTGTCGATCAGGCGGTTCTCGACCTGGCCGTCCTCGCTCACGATCACGACCAGCGCCTTGCCGGGCGCGACGCCGACGAATTCGACATGCTTGAGCGTCACGTCCTGCTTGGCCGCGACCACCAGACCGGCGCAGCGCGACAGGCCCGAGAGCATCAGGGTTGCCTGGGTCAGCACGTCCTCGATGCCGCGATTCTGGTCGCGCGTGCGCGCCTCGATCGCGGCGCGCTCATTGGGCGCGAGCTCACCGATCTCGAGCAGCCCATCGACGAACAACCGCAATCCTTTCTCCGTCGGCACGCGGCCGGCGCTGGTGTGCGGAGCGTAGAGCAGGCCCAGGGATTCGAGGTCGGCCATCACATTGCGGATCGAGGCCGGCGACAGCGAATGGGGCAGGCGTTGGGACAGGGTACGCGAGCCCACCGGCTCGCCGGAGGTCAGATAAGCGTCGACGAGGTGGCGAAAGACCTCGCGCGGCCGCTCGCCGAGCTCGGCGGCAAGCAGTCTGGTCGGGTCGATCGGCGGCGCGGTCATTTCAAGCCTTTGTAATCAATCGCTATTTTAATCAGCGGGCGATCTGGCGTTGCGGTTGGGGTCCGGCAAGGCTAGGTAGCGCCACAGATATCCTACTTCAAGGACGATGATGATGCGCCCAAGCGGACGCGCAAACGATCAAATGCGCCGGGTCAGCCTCGAACCGGGAGCGGCCAAGCACGCCGAAGGCTCCTGCCTGGTCAAATTCGGCGACACCCATGTGCTGGTCACCGCCAGCCTGGAGGAGAGCACGCCGAGTTTCCTGCGCGGCTCGGGCAAGGGCTGGGTGACGGCGGAATACGGCATGCTGCCGCGCTCGACCCATGAGCGCATGCGCCGCGAGGCCGCCCAGGGCAAGCAATCCGGCCGCACCCAGGAAATCCAGCGCCTGGTCGGGCGTTCCTTGCGCGCGGTGGTCGACATGGCGGCGCTGGGCGAGAAGCAGATCACCATCGATTGCGACGTGCTGCAGGCCGATGGCGGTACGCGCACGGCATCCATCACCGGCGGTTTCGTGGCGCTGTCGCAATGCGTCGCCTTCATGAAGAAGACCGGAATGGTGACCAAGCCGGTGATCAAGGATCATGTGGCCGCGATCTCCTGCGGCATCTGGAAGGGCGAGGCGATGCTCGATCTCGACTATGCCGAGGATTCGAGCGCGGAGACCGACGCCAATTTCGTGCTCACCGGCGCCGGCGGGTTGGTCGAGATCCAGGGCACCGCGGAAGGCGCGCCGTTCAGCGACGAGCAGCTCGCGCATCTGCTCAAGTTGGCACGCAAAGGCGTCGGCGAATTGATCGCGCTGCAGAAGCAGGCAGTGGGATGAAGCGCGGCGCATCGCTCGTCATCGCCAGCCACAATCCCGGCAAGCTGCGCGAGATCGAGGAATTGCTCGCGCCGTTCGATTTCGAATTGAAAAGCGCCGGCGAACTGGGCTTGGCCGAACCGGAAGAAACCGGCGCGACGTTCGCGCAGAATGCGATCCTCAAGGCGCGCGCCGCGGCCGATGCGAGCGGTCTGCCGGCGCTGGCCGACGATTCGGGTCTTGCGGTTGCGGCGCTCGGCGGCGCGCCGGGAATCTATTCGGCGCGCTGGGCGGGCGCGAACAAGGATTTCGCGGCCGCCATGGCGCGGGTCGAGCGCGAATTGAACGATAAAGGCGCCACGGATTTTTCCGCCAAATTCGTCAGCGTGCTGGCGCTGGCCGAGCCGAAAGGCAGTGCGGAAATCTTCGAGGGCGAAGTGCATGGCCATCTGGTGTTCCCGCCGCGCGGCGACAAGGGCTTCGGCTACGACCCGATCTTCGTGATGGACGGCACGGACAAGACGTTCGGCGAAACCGAGCCCTCCTACAAGCATTCGATCAGCCACCGCGCGCGCGCGTTCGCGAAATTCGTGAAGGCCCTGGAAGGTGTGTGAAGCGAAGAATGATTTCGCCATCTACGTCCATTGGCCGTTTTGCGCGGCGAAGTGCCCCTATTGCGATTTCAATTCGCATGTCCGCACCGAGATCGACGAAGCGGGATGGGCGGACGCGATCCTGCGCGAATTGGAATGGACCGCCGCGCAACAGAGCGAAAAGCCCGTGGTGGAAAGCGTTTTCTTCGGCGGCGGCACGCCGTCGCTGATGCGCGGCAAATCCGCGGCCGCGGTTCTGGACAAGATCGCGCAGCTCTGGCCGGTCGCGAACGATGTCGAGATCACGCTGGAATCCAATCCGGCGAGCGCCGATGCCGGGCGCTTCCGCGACTATCGCGCCGCGGGCGTCAACCGGCTTTCGCTCGGCGTGCAGGCGCTGAACGATGCCGATCTGAAATTCCTCGGGCGGCTGCACGATGTCGCCGAGGCCAAGGCGGCGCTCGCCATGGCGATGGCCGCGTTCGATCGCGTCTCGCTCGATCTGATCTACGCGCGCCCCAATCAGACGCCGGCGCAATGGCGAAGCGAGTTGATGGAAGCGCTGGCGTTCGGCGCCGAGCATCTTTCGCTCTACCAGCTCACCATCGAGCCCGCGACGCCCTTCGCCGCGCTGGCGCGAAGCGGCGTGCTCGTCATTCCGGGCGATGATCGCGCGGCAGCGCTTTACGAAATCACGCAGGAGATGACGCAAGCGGCCGGCCGGCCGGCTTACGAAATCTCCAACCACGCGGCGCCCGGCGCGGAATGCCGGCACAATCTGGTCTATTGGCGCTATGGCGATTATGCCGGCGTCGGGCCGGGCGCGCATGGCCGGTTGACCGCCAACGGCAAGCGCATCGCCACCGCATGCGAGAAGCTTCCGGAGCGCTGGCGCGAGAGCGTCGCGCGCGACGGACACGGCGTTTCGCAGACGAGCGAAATTTCGAATGCGGACGCCGCCCACGAACATCTTCTGATGAATCTGCGCCTCGCCGAGGGCATCGACCTCGCCGCCTATCGCGCGCGCTGGGGAATCGCAATCGATCCCTCACGCATCGCGGCGCTGGCGCAAGACGGGCTGGTGAAAGCGCAAGACGATATCCTGTCCGCGACGCCGCGCGGTAGATTGCTGCTCAACAGCGTGATCGCGGCGCTGGCAGGTTAAGATCCCTGCGGCTGGAAGGTCGCGGGCGCGGGACTCACGGTGGTGAATCCGTTTGGATCGACGCCCAGAACCGCGAGCCCGCGTTCCGAGGTGCCGTCGGGATTGAAGCGGAAGATTCCGTTCACGCCGGCGAAGCCGTTGGGATCGCCGAGAGCCGCCGGCGTGAAGCGATGATAGGGCGCGCCGGACGACAGCAGCGCCGCCAGCGACACCGCATCATAAGCGAGCGTCGCCAGTTGCGGCGGGTTGTTGCCGAAGGCGTTCTTGTATTTGGCGTCGAACGCCTCGTCGGCCGAGGGCGATGGCGCCGCGAACCAGCCTCCCGACAGCGCGGACTCTTTCACATTCGCCGGATCGTCCCACAATCCGGTGCCGAGCAGGCGGATCTTGTTGCCGTCGACGCCGCCGGCGGCGAGCGCGGGTCCGGTGCCACGCAACAGCGCGCCGCCTTGCGCCACCAGGATCGCGTCGGGCTTGGAGGCGGTGACCGCTTGTGCCTGGGCCGCAAGCGCATCGGGCGTGGCCGCGAAATGCTCGATGTCGGTGATCTTGCCGCCCTTGGCCGTCACTTCGTCTTGGAAAGCCTTCGCCACGCGGTCGCCATAGATCGTCTGGGGGACCAATGCCGCGAAATTGCTGCGGCCTTGCGCGGCGGCGAAATCGACGATGCGCTTGACCTCGTTCTCCGGCTGGAAGCTCAGCAGATAGATGCCGTCGCCCGCCACATTGCGGTCGGTGGAGAAGGAAATCACCGGCACCGCGCGGTCGCGCGCGATAGGGGCGACGGCGCTCACCGATTGGGCGAACAGCGGCCCGATGATGATCTCCGCGCCCTGGGCCAGAAGATTGCGCGCGCCTTGCGCGGCCGCGTCCGGCGAGCCGCCTTCGTCGGCGGTGATGAGCACGATGTTCTGATTCTTGGCGTCGAACAGCGCGAGCTCCGCCGCTTTCAGCATGCTCTGGGCCAGCGCACGCGTCGCGGCCGATCCATTGGAAAAGGGCAGAAGCACACCCACCCGCACCGGCGTCCCGCTCGGCAGGTTCGGCAGCCTGAGGAAATCCGGCTGGTCGGCATCGAGCGGATGGGTGGAGGGTGCTGTGGGTCCGGTTTCCACGGCGAGCGGCGGCGGCGGCGCGGGCGGCTTGACCGGCTGCACGGCACAGCCGGCCAGGGCCACACTCGCAACCAGCCCGGCAATGGCGCAAACTCGCGCGGCGAGGCGCTTTGCGGCGGCACATGAAGCGATTGAGAGATTCATCGGGCGGCGGACCTTCCTGGCAGCAGGCCCAAATTAGGCCGGACGGCGCCGAATCGCAAAACCCGCTCGCGCCCGGCCTTTACGTGACGGCGACGCCCATCGGCAATGCGCGGGACATCACTTTGCGGGCGCTGGACGCGCTGGCCGCCTGCGACGCCATCGCCGCGGAAGACACCCGTGTCACTTCCAAGCTTCTGGCTATTCACGGCATCGCCAGGCCGTTGTTCGCCTATAACGACCACAACGCCGCCGGCGCGCGGCCGAAACTGCTGAAAAGACTGCGCGAGGGCCAGCGCATCGTCCTGGTCAGCGACGCCGGCACGCCGCTGGTCAGCGATCCCGGCTACCGCTTGGTGCGCGAGGCGCTGGCCGAAGGCATAGCGGTCCATGCGCTACCGGGGCCGTCTGCGTTGCTGGCGGCGCTGGCGCTGGCCGGGTTGCCGACAGATCGTTTCCTGTTCGCCGGATTCCTTCCGCCCAAGAGCGGCGCGCGGCGAAGCGCGCTTCAGGAAGTCGGCGATGCGCGCGCGACGCTGATCTTCTTCGAATCGCCGCACCGGCTTGCGGAAAGTCTCGCCGACATGGCGGACGTTCTGGGTCCGCGCCAAGCCGCAGTGGGTCGCGAACTGACCAAGCTGCACGAGGAAATGCGGCGCGGCGACCTGCCATCGCTCGCAAGCGCCTATGCAGGCGAAACGCTTCCCCGGGGCGAGATCACGCTGGTCGTGGCGCCGCCGAAAGAGGCCGCGCCCGATCTGGCACGCGCCGACGGCTTGCTCGACAAGGCCTTGCAATTCATGCCGGTGCGGGCGGCCAGCGATCTCTTGGCCGAAGCGCTCGACCTGCCGCGCCATGCGCTCTACGAACGCGCGCTGGCGAAGAGGAAGGGCGCATGAGCGCGAACCGCTTCACCGCCTCGCGCCGCGCCGCCGAAAAGCGCGGCCGGCGCAGCGAGACCTGGGCGGTGCTGCTCTTGATGCTCAAGGGCTACCGCATCCTGGGCCGGCGGGTGCGCACCAAGGCCGGCGAGATCGATTTGATCGCGCGCGCGCCCGGCGGCGTGGTCTGCTTCATCGAGGTCAAGGCGCGCGAGCGCGAACGGGACGCCGTCGAATCCTTGCGCCCAAAACAGCGCCATCGCATCGCGCGCGCCGCATCCCTATATCTTGCGGCGCGGCCGGGTCTTGCGGCCAAGGGCCTGCGCTTCGACACGGTCACGATCGCGCGCCGCGGCTGGCCGCGTCACGCGCGCGATGCTTGGCGGGTTTGAGGCAGATGGAACAGGACGATCCGGCGGAATTCCTCAGGCAGCTCGGCCAGGCGGGCTCCGGCCCGCATGACGTCGCCACGGCCGCTTTGATGCTTTCGGCGCTCGATCATGCCGGGCGACCGCTCGCGCCCTATCGCAAGCATCTCGCCGAGATCGCCGAGCACGCCAAAAGCGAAGCCCGGCTGGCGCTTCATATCGAAGACGGGGCGCGCGCGCTGTCGGCGCTGCTGGTCGGGCGCTATGGCTATGACGGCGACCGGCTGAACTATGACGATCCGCAAAACGCCGATTTCATGGCGGTGATCGATCGCCGCCGCGGCCTGCCGGTGGCGCTGGGCGTTCTCTACATCCATGCCGCGCGCGCGGCGGGCCTCGAGGCCGTGGGGCTGAACACGCCGGGTCATTTCCTGCTGCGCCTGTCCTTGCGCGGGCGTGAGGCGCTGATCGATCCGTTCAACGGCGGCGCGGCCCTCGACCGCGAGCGGCTGGGCGCGCCGCCCGGCATGGGCGCGCCGGTGCCCGACGATCCCAGATTGGCCGAGCCGGTCGGCGATATCGAGGTGCTGCTGCGCCTCGAAAACAATCTCAAGCTGCGCGCGTTGCAAGCCGGCGAGCGCGGCCGCGCGCTGGAGATCGCCAAGCGCATGGTGCTGATCGCGCCGCGCCTGCCCGAATTGTGGATCGATCTCGCCCGGCTCAACGAAGCGGCCGGCGCGCTCGGCGCGGCGAAGACGGCGTATGAAGCCTGTCTGACGCTTGCGAAGACGGGACAGGGCCTGCACAACGAGGCGGCGCTGGCGCTTCACGCGCTCAAGCGGCGTCTCAATTAGGCGGGGAGCGCGATCCCCCGAAGTGTGAAGCGGTTCGGGTCAGATCGCGCGACCAAACAGGGAGACTTCCATGGCGCTTAGCGTCGCGATCCAGATGGACCCGATCGAGCGGATCGACATTTCGGGCGATTCGACTTTCGCGCTGGCACTGGAAGCGCAGGCGCGCGGACACAGCCTGCTCTATTACGGCCCGCGCGATCTCACCTTCCGCACCGGCGCGGTGACGGCGCGAGCGCGACCGCTCAGCGTGCGCGAGAAGAAGGGCGATCATTTCACGCTCGGCGAATCCGCGGTGCAGGATTTGTCGAAGATGGATGTGGTCTTGATGCGCCAGGATCCGCCCTTCGACATGGCCTATATCACCGCGACCCATATCCTGGAGCGCATCCATCCCGGGACATTGGTGGTCAACGACCCGTTCCATGTGAGGAACGCGCCGGAGAAATTGTTCGTCACGCTGTTCAAGGATCTGATGCCGCCGACGCTGATCACCAGCGACCGGCGCGAGATCGACGCGTTCCGCGCAGCCCACAAGCAGATCATCCTTAAGCCGCTCTATGGCAATGGCGGCGCCGGCGTCTTCCGCGTCAAGGAAGACGATGAGAATCTGGGCGCGATGCTGGAGATGTTCACCGCCTTCTATCGCGAGCCGGTGATCGTGCAGCGTTATCTGCCGGAGGTGCGTCAGGGCGACAAGCGGATCATCTTGGTGGACGGCGAATTCGCCGGCGCCATCAACCGCGTGCCGGCGGCCGGCGAGGCGCGTTCCAACATGCATGTCGGCGGCCGGCCGGAAGCCTGCACGCTGTCGGCGCGCGAGAAGGCGATCTGCGCCGCGCTGGGGCCGGAATTGAAGACGCGCGGCCTGATCTTCACCGGCATCGACGTGATCGGCGATTATCTGACCGAGATCAACGTCACTTCGCCCACCGGCATCCGCGAGGTCAAGCGCTTCGGCGGCGCGGATATCGCGGCGCTGGTGTGGGATGCGATCGAGGCGCGCAAAAAAGGGAAGTGAGCGGCGGCGAGATTATTGCGCGCCGTCCATCGTCACCACGACGGCAATCGCGCGAAACAGGATCTCCAGATCGAAAGAGACCGAGCGGTTGCGGACATAGCGCAAGTCGAATTCGCGGCGCTGCTGGTAGGAAAGCTTGCTGCGGCCGGAAACCTGCCACAGACCGACGACGCCCGGCTTGACCGAGAGGAAGACCTCTTGCGAGCCGTCGTAATAGCGCACGATCTCCTCGCGCGTGATCGGCCGCGGGCCGACCAGCGCCATCTGGCCGATGACGACCTGAAGGAGCTGCGGGATTTCATCGAGCGAGGCGCGCCGGATGAAGGACGAAAGCCAACGTCCATGGCTGTCCGGCGAAGGCGTCGCCTTCACGAACGAGACCTTGTCGCAATATTCGTAGAGCTTGAACGATCCGGGTTCTTCGACGGGCCACAATGATCTGACTTTGAGAACCCACAGAGGATGGCCGTGCAGCCCCACCCGGCGATGCAGGATGAAGGGCGACGCCTTGGAATAGTACCGGACCATGGCGGCAAGAACGACGAGGAACGGAAACGCGACGACCAGAACGGCTAAGGCCGAAACCCGCTCGAAGCACGAATAAACCAAACGAACGGCGAAATTGCTGCGGTCATTCGTTTCGCCGGAAACGGAGAAAAATTGCACCGCTGGAACGTGGCGGGGATACTGCTTCCCGCTGCTTTCTCGATTGATATTCTCCATTGCCCCCGCCGACAATTTGAGTACACCTATAGTACAACTCTTGGCTGTTCTGTCACGAGCCAAGACGGTCTGACCGAGGCCGACTGGCGGTTTGCCACGGGCGGCAAAGCCCGTCAAATCGGCGTCGGCACGAGTTCCGCAACGTAGCGGCGGCCTATAGAAACATTCACCCAAGCTGTTCGGAAGGCTTCTGATCGGCCTTCGTTTCCGCTATTGGGCGCCCAACCCGGCCGAACTATATACGGTTCGGCGTTTGCGGCAAAGGCCCATGCTGACCCAAGTCTGAAGGGCGCAGCCGCCACGGTTTAACTCTTTCGGCGATTATCGCGGTCCCGCGCGAAGGAACTTCGGGCCGTTGATTAGAATTGGATCATAGCCGGCGGCGGCATCGTGCCTGCCGAGCTCATTCATCTGTTGCAGATATGGATCGCTCCGCCGAAAACCGGCATCGGACCGTCTCATGAGCGGAAGGCGGCTGATGGCCGGCGACGCCATGGGCGTCATCGACGAAGACAAGACCGTGCTGCGCGCCGTCGGAGGTTTTGCTGTTCGACAACATGTGAGCGCGATTACGCGGTGGGCCCGAAGCGGCTTGAATAGCGCGCGTTCATGTTCGAAACCGGGAAATGGATGAACACGTCGGTGGTGCCGAACTGCCGGTCGATCACCGCGCCGTCGCCGATGCGCGCGCCCGCGCGCACATAACCCTTGATCAGCGGCGGCAGCGCGCGCAGCGCTTCCTTGGGATCGATCGCGTCCTTGGGCATGCGGTTCATGTCGACGTAAAGCTGCGGCAGCGCGCGCACATGCATGCTCTGCGGCATGGGATGAAAATGATGAAGATAGGACAGCGGCAGCGCCAGCGCGTCCGGATCGGTGCCGGCCAGCGAAGCGCAGCCGAACATCAGGTCGATCGAGAAGCGTCCGTTGAAGACGGCGAGGCCGCGCCACAAGAGCTGCAGGCAAGCGGGCTTGGCGCGATAGCTCTTGAGCACGCAGGAGCGGCCGAGCTCCAGCAGCTTGGTGCCCTTGGCCACGCCCGACAGCAACGGTGCGATGTCGAATTCGCTCGCGGTGTAGAAGCCGCCGGCGCGCCGCGCATCGACGTCGCGCATCATGCGGTAGGTGCCGACCACCTTGGGCTGGCCGTCCTCGTCATGGTTCTCGCGGTCGACCACAAGCATGTGATCGCAGACGTCGTCGAATCTGTCGAAGTCGCGCCGCTCCTCGCGCATTTGCGGCGATGGGACGGCGCTCATCTCTTCGTAGAAGACGCGATAGCGCAGCTGCTGGGCGGCCTCGACCTCGGCTTCGGTCTCGGCCAGACGCACTTCCAGGGCACCCCAGCTGGCCAGGACCGGCCATTGCGAGAGGCGCCCTTCGGCGGGTTCGTGAACGTTGACCACGGAAGTTCCTTTGTCTCGAAGCCTATATGGCCCCGAATCGCCGGGCTCCAAAGCCCTACGCCAGATATATGACAATTCTACCGGAGTTGGAGGGTGTCGGCAAACTCTTTGATTTTAATGGCTAATATGGCGCTTGCGCGGTTTCTGGCAACGCCCGTGTCCGCCAGGCGAGCAGCGCGAACAGCAGCACGGCGGGGATTCCGATCAGGCCGGCGCCAACGAAGAACATCGCATAGGCACCCATCAGCCCGTGGCCGGCGCTCAGGCCCTGCACGATCACGCCCGAGAAGCCTTTCGAGATCTTTCCCACCCAGGCATAGGCCGAACTGAGCAGTGCATATTGCGTGGCGGTGTAGCCCAGGCTCGTCAGGCTCGACATATAGGAGACCAGCGCCACGCCGGCGAAGCTGATGCCGAAATTGTCGCCGGCCATGACGGCGGCGAACAATCGCAGATGCGGATTGGCGAGCACCGCGGCGAAGGTATCGCCGAACGAGGATGCGAACAGAGGCGGCAGCGTCATATGCGGATCGAACAGCGCGAGACTCGCGAAGCCCGCGACCGCGAGCGCCTGAAGAATCCCGCCCACGATCAGCGCGCTCATATAGCCGAAGCGCAAGGCCCAGAAACCGCCCGCCGCTATCCCCGCGAAGGAGGCGATCAGCCCGACGGAGACGCGCACCGCGCCCACCCAATCCTTGGACAATCCGATGTCGTGATAGAGCGGATTGGCCATCGGCCCCATGACGAAATCGGGCAGCCGGTACAGGCTGATCGCCGCCAGCATCAACAGCGCCAGCACACCATAGGTCTTGAAGAAGACGATGAAAGGCCCGACCACCGCGTCGAAAAATCCGCGCAGCGACCACAGCGGCGTCTCGCGCGCTTTCTGCGCGATGATCGCGTCGGCGCTTTCGGGTTCGCGCGCCACGAGCGTGGCTGCGAAGCCGATGCCCATCAGCGCGCCATAGAGTCCGTAGGAGATCGGCCAGCCCAGATGATTGGCCGCGATCAGGATCAGCGCGTCGGTCGCGATCAGCGCCACGCGATAGCCGAACTGATAGGCGGACGACAGAAGCCCGAGCTCCTCGCCGCTCTCGGCCGATTCGATGCGCCAGGCGTCGATCACGATGTCCTGCGTCGCGGAGGCGAACGCCACGACCAGCGCCAATGCGCCGAGCACGGCGAGCCCGTGCGTCGTCCCCACCACGCCCATCGCGATCAAGGCGAGGGCGACGACGATCTGGGCCAGCGCCATCCAGCCGCGCCGCGCGCCCAGCCGGCCGAACAGCGGCGCGCGGATGCGGTCGATCAAGGGCGCCCAAAGGAATTTCAGCGAATAGGCGATGCCGACCCAAGAGAGGAATCCGATCGCCGCCAGCGTGGTGCCTTCGTCCCTGAGCCAGTAGCCGAAGGTGTTGCCGACGAGCAGGAACGGCAGGCCGGACGAGAAGCCCAGCACCAGCATCACCAGCACGCGCGGACGCAGATAGGCCCTGAGCGGCACGCGCGGCCTGGTGCTCATGCGGCGTTGCGCGGGCGGGTCTCGGCGGCGAAAATTCTGGCAAGCATGGAATCAAGTTCGGTGGGATCGATCGGCTTGGCGAGAAAACCATCCATCCCCGCCTCCTGGCAAGCCCGCTTGCCGGTCTCCAGCACGTCGGCGGTGACCGCGACGATGGGCGTGCGCTTCTGGCCGGCGCGCAATTCGGCCAGGCGGATGCGCTTGGTCGCTTCCACCCCGTCCAGGCCCGGCATGTGGATGTCGGTGAGCATGATGTCGAAGCGTTCCTGCGCCATCACCTCGATGGCCGCTTCGCCCGAACTCACTTCGCTCACCTGATGGCCGCGGCGGCGCAACAATTCGCGCGTCAGCATGGCGTTGATGGGATTGTCCTCGACCACCAGGATCCGCAAGCCTCGCGCGCGGCCCGTGGCGCGCGAATCCGCCAGGCGGGCAAGTTCGTCGCTGGGCTGTGCGTCCGTCGTCACGTTGGTCATGCCGGGGCGGGCGCGCAACCGCTCGACCATCGAGGTCTGGCGCACCGGTTTCACCAGATAGGCGCCGAAGCCCATGGCCTTGAGCTCGGGCAAGCGCCCGCGCGCCTCGGGCACCAGAAGCACCATGGCGCGCTGGCCTTCGCGCGGCAGCGCCGGCAGATCGGGCACGGATGCCGTTCCGGCGTCGACCAGCACGATGTCGATCTCCGGGCGCGATCCGTTTTCGTTTTCGGTCAGCGCCACCACTTCGCCGCCGGCGGCGCGGATCTGCGCGCTCACGCCTTCGCGCAGCACCGCGTTGCGGGTGACGATGGCGATCTTCTGGCCCAACAGGCGCTCGGGCTCGAACAGCGCCTCGCGCGCCACCAGAGCGGGCGTGGTGAACCAGAACAGGCTGCCGCCGCCGGGTGCGGCCTCTATGCCGATGTCGCCTCCCATCGCGGCAACCAGCCGGCGCGAGATCGCCAGACCCAATCCCGTGCCGCCGAATTTGCGCGCATGGCTCGAATCGGCCTGGACGAATTCGTTGAAGATGTCCTTGCGCCGCTCGATCGGCACGCCGACGCCGGTGTCGCGCACTTCGAAGCGCAGGAAGCGCCGGCCGCTTTTCTCTTCGACGCCGACGTCGACGCGCACGCCGCCCTTCTCGGTGAACTTGACCGCGTTGCCGACGAGATTGGTGAGCACCTGGCGCAAGCGCACGCCGTCGGCGCGCACGACGGATGGCGTGCCGGGCGCGACCACGGCCACCACTTCGATGGATTTGGCGTGGGCGCGGGGCGACAGAAGCTCGACCACGCCTTCGACCACGGCGCGCGGCTCGACTTCGTCTTCTTCCAGCGTGACGGTGCCGGATTCGATTTTCGAGAAATCGAGGATGTCCTCGATCAGCGACAGCAGCGACTCGCCGGATTGCGCGATCGCCTCGGCATAGGTGCGCTGCTCGGGCGCCATCTTGGTCTCGAGCAGCAATCGCGCCATGCCGAGCACGCCGTTCATCGGCGTGCGGATCTCGTGGCTCATGGTGGCGAGGAAGCCCGACTTGGCGCGGCTCGCCGCTTCGGCATTGTCGCGCGCGTCGGTCAGCGCATCTTCCAGCGCCTTGCGCTCGGTGATGTCGCGCCCGACACTCTGCACTTCGATCAATTGCCCGGCGGGATTGCGCACCGCGTAATCCTCCCAGGCGATCCAGCGCCAGCCATAGGCGGTCCTCACATGCTGGTCGTATTTGACGCGCGCGTGCCCGGTCTCGCGCCCCGCGAAGGAGCCGAAATGCGGCGCGCGGCTGTCGGGATGAAGCTCGGGCGCGAAGGGTTGACCGATCGCGCTCTGCGGCACGAGGCCGAACAGCTTGAAGAAGGCGTCGTTGGCATAGGTGATGCGGCTGTCGGGGGCGCGGCGCACGATGGCGTCGCCCTGGCTGTCGACCAGACCTTTGTAGCGAACCTCGCTCTCATGCAGTCGCGCGTTCATCGCGGAGACGGTGGCGAGCGAGGCTTCCAGCTTCTCGGCCAGCGTGCGCAACTCCGCTTCGCTGGCGGCGAGCGCGCGTGCGCGGCCACGCGCCTCGATCAGAGCCTGGAACAGCAGCACGACGCCGATGAGCAAAAGCGCGCCCAGCACGAAAGGCGAGACCGACGCCAGCCTGCCATGCAGCGCAATATTGATCAGCGACGCCGCGCCGATGGCGAGCGCACCCAGGCCAAACAGGATCTTGCCGGCGCGCGCGAACACGGCCACTCCCCGAGAGAAACGCAATTTAACCTTGAGGGCCTTTGCGAAATGTTTAACCGGGGTGGGTTTTGGCGGTAAAAAGGTTAATATGGGCCGCCGCCCGGTCCACGGGCGCGGCTATCCCAGGGAGGACTTCATGCTTTTGCGCACGATCATGCTTGCCGGCGCCTTCGCGCTCGCGACGACTGCGGCCTATGCCGACGACCCCATGTCGAACACCTATGGCAACACCGTGATGACCAAAAGCCACAAGACCGGGGCTGCCGGCACGCTCTATTTCGACCAGAACATGACCTATACGGCCAAGGCCATGGACGCGAACGGCCAGCCCGTCAGCTATGGTGGCGCCTGGATGCTCAAGGATGGCGGCAACACGATCTGCCTGACGCCCAACCTGCCGCCCAATTCTCCCGGCGCCGGCACCTCCTGCTCGCCGCTGGTCAAGCACGCCGTCGGCGACAGCTGGACCACCACCAACGACCAGGGCGAGACCTTCGACGTCTCGCTCAGCGCGGGACGCTGAATTTCCACCGTCTGCGGTGAAAGGCTGCGGGCTTGTCCTGCAGCCTTTTTCTTTTGAAAACAATATATTAGTTGATCGTTCGCCAGCCGTCGCAAAAGCTTCGCAGAACTGTGATCGACGTTTGACTGTAGCGCGCCCTTATCCCGCTCGGCCGGCGTTTATGGGGCGGGAGCGCGCGGGGCCGCGTTCCCGCAAACAGTCTTGGACGGTCACGGCCGGAAATTTCGCGAGAGGAACTTCATGAAGCCGATTATCAACCGCCTGATCGGATTGGCCGCGGGCGTAGCCGCAGGCCTGCTCGTCACGGCCGCGTCCGCCGCCGACATTTCCGGCGCCGGCGCCACCTTCCCCTATCCGATCTACGCAAAATGGGCCGAGGCCTATAAGGCCAAGACCGGCATCGGCATGAACTACCAGTCGATCGGCTCGGGCGGCGGCATTGCGCAGATCAAGGCCAAGACGGTGGATTTCGGCGCATCCGACAAGCCGCTTTCGCCCGGTGAGCTCGACGCCGCCGGCCTGACCCAGTTCCCCACCGTGATCGGCGGCGTGGTTCCGGTGGTCAATCTGACCGGCATCCAGCCGGGCGCCATCGTGCTGACCGGCAAGGTCCTGGCCGACATCTTCATGGGCAAGATCATCAAATGGAACGACGGCGAGATCAAGGCGCTGAACCCGTCGGTCAATCTGCCGGGCCAGGCCATCGCGGTCGTTCACCGCTCCGACGGCTCGGGCACCAGCTTCATCTTCACCGACTATCTCTCTAAGGAGAGCCCGGCCTGGGCGAGTTCCGTGGGCGCCGCCACCGCGGTGGAATGGCCCACCGGCGTCGGCGCCAAGGGCAATGAAGGCGTCGCCGGCAATGTGAAGCAGACCTCGGGCGCCATCGGCTATGTCGAATACGCCTATGCCAAGCAGAACCACCTCACCTTCGTGCGCATGATCAACAAGGACGGCCACGCGGTGGAACCGACCGCGGAGGCGTTCCAGGCGGCTTCGGCCAACACCGATTGGGCGCATGCGCCGGGCTTCTATGTGGTCTTGACCGACCAGCACGGCGCCAATGCCTGGCCGATCGCCGGCGCCACCTTCATCCTGGTCTACAAGCAGCCGGCCGACCCGTCGCGGACCAAGGACGTGCTGAATTTCTTCAACTGGGCCTATGAAAGCGGCAGCGGCCTGGCGGAAAGCCTGGATTACGTGCCGCTGCCCGCGTCCACGGTGGATGCGATCCGCAAGAGCTGGCACGCAAACATCACGGCCGCGGCGGTTCCCTAGGCCGGAGGAAAAATGTTTGGGGGGTCGATGGCTCCATCGGCCCCCCATTTCGTCTAAAACCGGCTGGCATTTCCAATGGTCGATCTGGCCTTGACCGAGAACCTTGTCGCCCACACCCGCGTCGCGGTCCTGCGCCGATTCGGCCGCAGCGATTCGCGCTTTCGCGGCTTGACGCTCGCGGCGGCGCTGCTGGTGGTGGCGATTTTCATCGGCATCATGATCTCACTCATCGGCGGCTCGTGGCTGGCGCTCAGCACCTTCGGCTTCGGCTTCCTCACCAGCACCGCGTGGAATCCGGTCACGGAGAAATTCGGCGCGGGTGCCGCGATCTACGGCACGCTGGTCAGCTCGGCGCTCGCCATGATCATCGCGGTGCCGCTGGGCATCGGCATTGCGATCTTCCTGACCGAGCTGTGCCCGCGCGCGCTCAAGCGCCCGATCGGCACCGCGATCGAACTGCTCGCCGGCATCCCCAGCATCATCTACGGCATCTGGGGCCTGTTCATCTTCGCGCCCTATTTCCAGCAGCACGTCCAGCCCTGGCTGATCGATTTCTTCGGCAATGTGCCGCTGCTGCAGGATCTCTTCGCCGGGCCGCCTTACGGCATCGGCATGTTCACCGCCTCGCTGATCCTGTCGATCATGATCCTGCCCTTCATCTCGGCGGTGACGCGCGACGTGTTCGAGACCGTGCCGACGGCGCTCAAGGAATCCGCGTACAGTTTGGGCTGCACCACCTGGGAGGTGATGTGGCGCATCGTGCTGCCGTTTGCGCGCTCGGGCGTGGTCGGCGGCGCGATGCTGGCGCTGGGGCGCGCGCTGGGCGAGACCATGGCCGTGACCTTCGTGATCGGCAACGCGCACCGGATCAACGAATCGCTGTTCGCGCCCGCCACGACGATTTCCGCCACCATCGCCAACGAATTCACCGAGGCGCTGGGCGATCTCTACGTCTCGTCGCTGATCGCCATCGGGCTGATCCTGTTCGGCATCACCTTCATCGTGCTGGCCTCGGCCCAGATCATGCTGCGCAGCCTGGAACGCCGCGCCGGAGGCCGCGCCTCATGAACCGCGCGATCTATGCCAGGCGGCGCTTGGTCAACCGCACCTTCCTCACGCTCTCCGTCGCGGCGGCGGGGATCGGCATATTGGCGCTCGCGCTCATCCTGGGCGCGCTGCTGTTGAACGGCGTCGCCGGTCTCTCGCCCACGCTGTTCACGCTCGATACGCCGGCGCCCGGCTCGGTCGGCGGTCTCGCCAATGCGATCGCCGGTAGCCTGCTGATGAGCAGCATGGCGGTTCTCATCGGCACGCCGATCGGCATTCTCGCCGGAACCTATCTCGCCGAATATGGCCGCCATTCCTGGCTCGCTTTCATCGTGCGCTTCGTCAACGACATCCTGCTCAGCGCGCCGTCGATCCTGATCGGGTTGTTCATCTACGAATTGCTGGTGGTGCGCATGGGCCATTTCTCGGCCTGGGCCGGCATGGCGGCGCTGGCGGTGATCGTCATTCCCGTCGTCGTGCGCACGACCGAGAACATGCTGCTCTTGGTGCCCAACACGCTGCGCGAAGCCGCCGCCTCGATCGGCGCGCCGCGCGCGATCTCGATCCGCGCGGTGACCTGGCGGGCGGCACGCGCCGGCATCGTCACCGGCGTGCTGCTCGCCATCGCGCGCATCTCCGGCGAGACCGCGCCCCTGCTGTTCACCGCGCTCAACAACCAGTTCTGGTCGACCAACCTCAACGCGCCGATGGCGAGCCTGCCGGCGATGATCTTCACCTTCGCCAATTCCGCCTATGACGACTGGCATCGGCTGGCCTGGGCCGGCGCGCTGTTGATCACGCTCGCGGTCCTGACGCTGAGCATCGTCGCCCGCTTCCTCGAATCCCGGCAGAGATGACCATGAACGACATGACACGCGTGGACCAGAAGGTGCGGATCGAGATTCGCGATCTGTCTTTCCATTACGGAAAGACCAAGGCGCTGAAAGACATCTCGCTACCGCTCTACGACCGCAAGGTCACCGCCTTCATCGGTCCGTCGGGCTGCGGGAAATCGACCTTGCTGCGCGTGCTCAACCGCATCTACGAGCTTTATCCCAACCAGGTCGCCAAGGGCGAGGTGCTGCTCGACGGCGAGAACATCCTCACCAGTTCGCAGGACCTGAATCTGCTGCGCGCCAAGATCGGCATGGTGTTCCAGAAGCCGACGCCGTTCCCGATGACGATCTACGACAACATCGCCTTCGGCATAAAGCTCTACGAGCGCATGTCCAAATCCGAACTCGACGGGCGCGTCGAGAGCGCGCTGCAGCGCGCCGCCCTTTGGGGCGAGGTCAAGGACAAGCTCAAGGAGTCGGGCCTCAGTCTTTCCGGCGGCCAGCAGCAGCGGCTGTGCATCGCGCGCACGGTGGCGACCAAGCCGGAAGTGATTTTGCTCGACGAGCCGTGCTCGGCGCTCGATCCGATCTCCACCGCCAAGATCGAGGAGCTGATCGACGAATTGTCGAACGACTACACCATCGTCATCGTCACCCACAACATGCAGCAGGCGAGCCGCGCCTCGGACTACACCGGATTCATGTTCCTGGGCGAGCTCATCGAATTCGGTCCCACCGATCAGGTCTTCACCGCGCCCAAGAACAAGCGGACGGAAGAGTACATCACGGGGCGTTTCGGTTAGGCAGTTTTCCGAATTTTATGGCGTGTCGATCTGTTCGGCGGTTTGTCGAGATTCAATGCCCGTTCCACCGCGGCGGGATTGTGTTTAATGACGGTCAGCAGGACGCGCGCCGCGACATCGACTTTCTTGCCTTGTTCCCAGCCTTCCAGAGTGCGCGCCGGCACGCCGAAACGCTCCGCAAACTCGCGCGGGCTTCTGGCAACCGACTTTCGGATCGCCTTGACGCGCTCGGCCGGCATCGGTTCGACGATCCGGCTGGGAAGCGTGATCTCGCCTCTTTGATGCGCAAGCACCTCCCGCAACGCCGCTTCCAATTCCCGCCCGAACGCCGTTCTTTTCTCAGCCATTTCTTATGTCCTTGATCAGAGGCTTTAGAACCCGCTTGTCATCTTCCGTCAGATCGCTCTTGCGCGACTTCGAATAGGCCGTAAGCAGATAGACAGAATCGACACGATAAACGACGACATAAATCGCTCG
>Ga0302314_10002470_pt1 | contig 34199 bp, 27 predicted proteins | sample III_Palsa_N2_3_FD_200533 | JGI IMG/M metagenome (GOLD analysis project Ga0302314, IMG submission 200533) | Peat permafrost microbial communities from Stordalen Mire near Abisko, Sweden - III_Palsa_N2_3 | ecosystem: Environmental > Terrestrial > Soil > Palsa > Peat permafrost | place: Sweden...
ACCACCCCGAAACCCCACCCCGACAAACCAGGACGGCTCTCCGAGGGAGGTGCCCGCCGGAGGCAGCAGTTGACGTTGACCTTCAGGACCGAACACAAACCAGGAGCAACACGCCGACACAAACGACACCGACAGCGCGAACCGAGGCGACGGTTGAATGCGACAGGCGCGCAGCGGCGATATTGATAACGGCAAGCAGACAACCCAGCCGGCAGACAAGAGAGAGTGATCAGTGAGCGGTCGCGTCTCGTCGAGTCGTGTAACAGATCATGGGCGAGCTCGTGATCAACGCTTGGTCACCGAGGCGACCGGCGAACACCACCCTGACCGACTACACCACACGGCAGCACACGACCAAAGCACAGGGTCGAGGATGCGATCCCCGCTCGTGGGGCCGGGACTGGGTTCCCGCTCTTGACCTTGAAGACCGCAGCCCACAGACCGACGCAACGAGCGCTTCAGGTGGGCAGACGAAACCCCGGAACGCCGCGCAGCGGCGTACCACAGCACCCGAAGCTCAATTGCTCTCGGGGAAGATCCCTTGCCCCGGAGTCAGAATCCCGTGCGGATCAAAACGCTGCTTCGTTGCCGAGAACCACTCCCACTGGTCGCTGTACTGCACGCGCCAGTCGTGCGCGGTCATCGGGATCGAGCCGATTGGGTAGACGGTGCCGCCGAGGGCCTGGGCCTTCAGGAGCAGTTCGCGGTTCGCGGCGAGCATGGTGGCAGTCGGGAGTGCGTCAGTGTCCGGAGGCGCGGTGCGCAGGACGGCGAACAGGAACGCGAACTCGCTCTGCGGAACCCGCAGTAGCGGAGCGGCGGTGAGCTTCGATGTCGGGACCGGGTAGAGCAGAACGACGCCGCTTGCACCGATGTCCGCGAGCGTCAGACTGTTCATCAGGTCTGTGACGTAGTTGTCAGTCGCGATATCCGGAAGGAAGATGTTGAACCACGGGTGTGGGTCGTACCATTCGCCGGTTGACTCTAGGTAGGTCACAACCGCTGCCAGGTCGTCGACGAAGTCGTAGTACGTGGAGTCCGAGATCGCCGCGGCGCCCTCGTAGCCGAGGTCGCCGATCAGTTCGGCGTCGTCGGGCGGGGTGTCGGTGTAGTAGGCCGTGCCCTCGAGGACGTACGCCCAGCCGCCGCCGTCCACGGCGTTGATCGCGCCTTCCAGCCAGTTGAAGCGGCCGTCGCTCACGGCGATGCGTTGCGCGGAGGCCATCGCGTCAGCAGTCGGATACGTCAGCGAGTACGACCTCGCCGATGCGGGCGCGGGGACGAGCTGGAGTGTGGCGCGGGTGATCACGCCGACCTGGCCTAGGCCCGCCAGCGCGGCGCGGAAGAGGTCCGCGTTGCACTCTGCGGAGCAGGTGACGGTCTCCCCGGTGCCGGTTACGACGTCGAGGTCGATGACGTTATCGACCTGCGCGCCGTAGTGGTGCGTGGCGCCGCCGAAGCCGCCCACGGAGAGCGTGCCGCCGATGGAGAGCTCGATGTAGTCCGTGAAGACTGGCGGGGTCAGGCCCTCGGCCAGGCTCGCGGTCAGCACCTTGCTCCACACAGCCCCGGCGCCGACTGACACCGTGCGTGCGCCCGCGTCCACCGCCACGTGATTCAGCGGGCTGAGGTCGATGACGAGGCCGCCGGAGACCTGTGCTTGGCCATACGTCTGATGCCCCTGGCCGCGTGGCGCCACCGGGATGCGTCGTGCACCGCAGAACTCGATCAACCTGGCGATGTCGGCGACCGACCCGGGCTCCAGCACCGCCGCCGGCGTACGGTGCACGATGTGCCCGAAGTCCTGCTCGAACGGCGCTAGGTCCTTCGGGTCGAACAGCAGGCGGCCGTCCAGGTGCGGCACGGTGTCGAACGAGCCGTCGCCGGAGACCGCCCACGCCCGTCCGACCGGATCGAAGCCCACGACCACGGCCCCGACACCCACTGCGCGGACGAATCTCCGGCGGCTCAGCCCCTTGTCCTCGCGCATCCGAGCTCTCCCTGCATCGCACTAGACAGCAGTCTGATAACCGAGTCTAGAGCGCGGTCCCTCATCAATCATCAAGCAGCCAGCAGGCCCTCCGCCGTCCCCGCCGGTCCGAACCAGGAGTTGACGGCGCGGCGGCCGAACTCGAAGGCCTCGCCGACCACCATGTAGTCGGTGGACAGGCGGCCGACCGGCGGCACGGCCGGGTCGGGGCGGATGGAGAGCACCGCGGACTTGCCGGGCGCGGCGTGGTCCCGGTCGTACGCGGCGAGAACCCGGTCGTCGTCGGCCATCCGCTCCCTGCGGGCCAGGTACGCCGCCTTCAGTTGCGGGGTGTACCTGCGCAGCGCCACCCGTGCTACGAAGCGCGCGCTGAGGGTCGGCGTGATGGGCGCCACCGGGCCCGTGTCGTGCAGGGCCTTCGACCTGAGCACGAGCACGTGCGTCGCGCCGTCCTTGAGCGCCTGGCGGAAGGGGACCGACTCGGCCAGGCCCGCGTCGAAGTACCGGCGGTCGCCGAGGGCGACGGGGCGGCCCGCCAGGACCGGCAGCGCGGTGCTCGCCCGTAGCGCGAGGCGCAGCGCGTCGATGTCCGTCGTCTTGCTGTAGAGGTCCACCGGCTCGCCGGTGTCGATGTCCGTGGCCAGCAGGTGCAGTTCGATCGGCGTCTTCAACACCGACGCGTAGTCGAGCGGATACTCGCGTATGTAAATTTCTTCGATCAGCCGCTCGATGTCCACCATCGGCCGGCCGCGCAGCAGATTCGTCTTGCGGATGCACGCCCGCATGAATCGCGGGTCGAGGCAGCCGAGCAGGCCCTGCGGCCGGGAGCTCAGCAGCCAGGCGGCGGCCAGCGCGCCGGCCGAGGCGCCGTAGACCGCGTCGAACGCGTCGAGCATGCCTAGTTCGTGCACCGCCAGCGCCATTCCGGCCGAGACGCTGCCGCGCATCCCGCCGCCCTCGATCGCCAGCGCGACCCGGTACCCGTCCGTCCGCGCCCCGGGGCGGCTGCCCGCCGCCAGCCGGTCGCCGACGATGGAGGTAAGCCGGTTGTCCGTCCCGCCGTCCAGAAGCCGAAGCTGATTCGCCACTGCCCTCTCTCCCCTGGTCCGCGACCCTCGAGGGGCCGGCTCGCAGCCGTTGCGAGGGGAACCTACCCACGGGGTGTGAACACGGCGTCTACCTTGTGCGACGCGTTCCTGAGCTTTGGGTAGAGAGCAGGCCGCCGACGTGACGGGAGGGGACCGCTGAGATGAACCGGAGACGATGCAGGGCGATATGGGCCGATAAGGGGCCTGCGGCCGGGGCTAGACCGCCTGCTCGCGGCGCCGGGACAGGGCGGGGTGCGCGCCGACGGCGACGAGGTCGGCGACGGTCTGCCGCGGCTCGCCCTCCGCCAGGTGCGCGCGGCCGACGAGGATGGCGTCGGCGTCCAGCTTGGCGCTGGCGATCAGGTCGCGGCGCGGGGTCGAGCCGACCTCCGTGACCCGGACCACGCCGTCGGGCACCAGCGGCAGCAGCTTGGCGAGCGTGGCCTGCATCATCGCGGGTTCCGGTCCGGTCGCCACGTACTGCGGCGGACGCACCAGCAGCGAGTGCGCCCTCGCCCGCAGCGCGCGGACCAGGTCGCGGGCGCTGCAGACCTCGACGATCGGGGTCAGGCCGATGGTCGCGGAGCGCTCCACGAGCGAGACCAGCGCCTCGTCCTGCAGCGCGGAGGCGGACAGCAGCACCAGGCTGGCGCCGTGCGCGCGGGCCTCCCACAGCTGGTAGCTGCTGACGACCGGGTCCATGCTGAACAGCGGGGTCTGGGTGTGCACGCCGGCGTCGGACATCGCGTGCAGGGCCGTGCCGACGCCGCTCGCGCCGGGGCAGACCGGCACCGCGATCACGCCGGCGCCGCCCGCCTCGTACTGCTCGGCCAGCTGGCCGGGAGCGGCGTGCGCCGGGTCGAGTTCGGCGACGACGACGATGTTTCCGCTGCCGAGCGCTTCCTGTCCGTTGAGCGGGGTGGGCCGGTCGAGGGCCTTGGCCTTGATCTCGTCGAGCGGGACGCGGGCCTGCCGGGCGGCCACGCGGGCGAGCGCCTGGAACGCCATCGGGGACGAGGAGTGCGGGCTCACGCGGCGGACGCCTCCGCGAGTGTCGGATGGACGAACCGATGCCCTCGCGCGGTCTGCTCTTGCAACGCGTGCCTCCTCGGTGGCGTCTCACAAGGATGGCGTGACCGCCGTGTCCTCGGCCGAGACTTGCCCGGTACTCACCGAAGCTAACCCAATCACCGGCCCAAAGGCCAAATCGATCTTCCTGACCTGCGGAAACGCAATGTTAAATGCATGTTCGAGAATCCTGTCGCCCGCGCCCGCGACCGGTGCTCACGCCGTCACTCAGTCCCCTGTCGCGGTGACCTCGATCCCGGTCGCCCGCGCGTAGATCACGTGTCCGTGGCAGGCGACCCGGGCCGACGCCCACCAGTGCGCCCCGGTACGTGCCGCGGCGTCGGCGCACGCGGTGAAACTCACCGTGGTCTCGGCGCCCGCGGCGAGGGAGAACGCCTGCACCCGCGGTGTGATCGTCAGCTCGCCGTCGCCGATCCACGTGCCGTACGGGCTGATCAGCGCCACTTCGCCGCGAATCTCGCTCGCCGCGCGGTTGGTCAGCCGCACCGTGAGCTCAGTGCTCTCACCCGGCGCGAGACGGACCGGCGACCAGTCCGCGGCGACGTCGACGAGTTCGCTCTCTGCGACGTCGCCGACGCGGATCTCGGCGGTGTCCTCGAGCACCTGTCCGCTCGCCTCGTCCCGGATCCGCGCGGCGAGGATGTAGCGGCCGGGGGCGCCGTCCGTACTGAATGGGACGGTGAACTCCGCGTGCTCGCCGGGCACGAGCTTGTAGCTCAGATCGGTGTCTCCGTGCACTGACACGCCGGCCGGGACGACGAGCTCGACGGTGCCGGCTGCCTCGTGTCCGCTGCAGCTGACGCCGACGGTCAGAGTTCTCTCTGAATGCGACGCGCTGACGAGCACGGACACCGGAAGGTTGCCGATCGGCGCGGGGCCGTTGTTGTGCAGCCAGTAGCGCGTGAAGACCGGCTGCACCGGCTCCGCGATACGCGCGAGCGGCTCATCGGAGCGCGCGGCGGGCGAAGCGCTCGGCCGGAGCCGGACGGTTGCGACGTCGGCGGGGGAAAGGCTCACGGCGACGGACGCGGCGTCCTCGATCTCCAGCGCGGTGCCCGGGTCGTCCTCGAGCAGGCCGGTGCGGCGAGCGGCCGCGACTCCGCCGTGGACGCGCACGCTCGCGGTCGTCGCAGAGCTCAAAGACTCGTAGATTCGCAGGCTGATTTCGCCGTCGTCGGCCACGTCGGAGCCCGAAGCGAGCGGATTGCCGGAGACCTTGGCCGCGGTCAGCAGAACGCTGTCGGGGGTTACGGAGATGAAGCTGAGTTCGGCGGGGAGTGAACCGGCCTCGGCGGGCACCTGCTTCGCGCGGACCGGGTGGTTCACGTCCTGGCCGATCCGGGCGAAGCCGTTGTCCCGCCAGTCTCCGGGTCCTGCGACGAGGCTCAGCGCGAAAGTGTGCGTCCAGTGCTGCCAGGCGAAGCTCGATCCGTCCGGGGCCGTGCGGCGCTCGCCCTCGATCCAGTACTGCGAAGGGAATCCGCTGCACGCGCGCATCAGGTTGATGTTGAGCGCGCCCTCCGTGTCCACCACAAACCCTGACGTCCCCTGGTTGATCACAGCAATCGAATAGACGTCGGCGGGTTCCGTGGTCGTCGCGAGCCCGGCGGGCACCGGGACCTCGATCGCCGCGTCGGCCAGGTCCGCGATGAACGCCGCGATGGCCGCCCCGTTCGAGCGGATGAGCAGGACCGGCAGGTCGCGCAGTCCACGCACGTCGGCGTCGGGAACCCACTGCTCGCGCCGGGTGCGCAGCGCCGGGACGAAGACCCGTCCGTTCGTCTCGAAGGCCGCGCGGTACGCCGGTCCCGCGTCGTCGAGCACGGCCTCGGCGAATGCGTTGCCGCCGAGCACGATCCGCACGTCCGGCAGGTTCGAGTCCACGTCCAGCGCGCCGTAGCGCTCGCCCTCCGGCTTCGTCAGCGTGGAGGTGACGCCCTTGGCCGCGAGCGCCGCGATCAGCGCACGTACATCCTCCGCGCGGTCCGCCGTCGTATCGTCCACGACCTCTGCGACGCCGATCGCGTGCATGTCGTCCTCGGAGCGGTCCTCGCGGCGCAGGTTCAGCCGTACGGTCGCCGACAGGCCGGCCCAGGTGTGCGCGGGGGAGTCGAGGGTCCACAGGCTCTGCGCCGAGTCCGCCTCGGGGAAGCCGAACGAGCGGCCCACGGCGCCGAATCCGACCTCTGCGACCGGCAGCAATCCCGGCGCGTCGAGCTGGAAGCGGGCGCGCAGTAGGTGGTCCTGGCCGATCGAACCGTCCACGTGCGCCCGCTGGTCGACGCGGTCCACGCCGTGCCACAGCGTGGTGTGCTGCCTGATCCGCAGGCCCTGAAGCTCGGTCGAGGCGACGATGCGCGCACCGAGCGGGCTGACCTCCACGTGCGCGTCGGCGGCCGGCTTCGCACCGTTCGCCTCGCCGGGGCCGGTCGGCAGCAGGTGCCAGGGTCCCTCGCCCCAGTAGTCGTGATCGGCGAGTTCGGCCTGCAGCGTCAGCTCACCGGCCAGGCCGCCATCGCGGACCAGCTCACGTCCGGTCCGGCGCTCGATCACGCTGGAGAGCGCACCGCCGCGCGCCGGATCGGCCTCGACGATGAAGGCCTCGTTCTCGATCCGAGCAGCGGCACTGTCGACCCGCGTCCAGCCGCCGGGAACCTCGTCGGCCGGAAGCACGCGGTAGACGCGATAACCGAGCGACGGCACCGCCTTGGCCAGGAACGACAGCGTGATCTCGGCGATCGAACCGTCCGCGCGTCGCACGACTGACTCGGTCAGCGCCGCGACATCCTCGCCCTCCGGATCGACGACGCGCGCGCCGAATGCGGGTTCTGAGAACGTCACGGTGGCCGTCGTCACCGCGTCGCGCACAAAGGACAGAGTATTGACGGCAAGAATGGAACCATCGGCGGTGTCCACGTGCCGAGCAAGGAAGTCGATTGAACCGTCGATGACCTCGCGGCCCAGCTCGTCAGCCTCGCGCCAACCAGTCAATAGGTCGAGATATACCTGGTCAGACTCGGTTCCGGTGATCGCATCGTGATGCGCGCCGTAGACGAGCTGGCGCCACGCCTTGTCCAGCGCCTCGTGCGGATACCGCGCCCCGAGCAACGTAGCGAGAGTCGCGATCCGCTCCCCGTCCAGCACCGCCGCCTCGGCCGCGCGCTGAGCCTGCTTGGTGTCGATGTAGGACACGTCCTTGCCGGTATACACCGGGTTCATGTCGCGTGTCTGCATGCTGATGACCGTGCGGCGCCGCTCGGCGTCCGCGCGCACGGCCGCGAAGAAGTCGCGCGGGATGCCGACCTGGAACCTCGGCCACACGTAGCGTTCGTTCCACTCGCGGTGGATCTGCGTGCAGAAGCGCGAGGGTACGTTGTGGTCGTGGCCGACCGGCAGAAGCACGTTGCGTGTCGCGGCGACCTGCTTGAGCTCGGCGAACTTCTCGTAAGCCTTCTGCATCGACTCCTCGAGCGTGTCCACGCGCTCGATGTCCCAGCCGGCCACGTAGTGGTCCGCCAGGTAGCCGGTCAGCACGCCGCGCCCCGAAGGCGCGATCCACTCGAACTCGGAGGGGAACTGCTGGCGCGTGATGTCCCCGGTGTGCCGCTTGGCACCGACGTGGTGCCACGGACCGCGTGCCCACACGCTCGAGTCCAGGCCCGCGTCCGCGACGAGGCCGGGGTACGCCGGGTCGTGCCCGAACACGTCCACCATCCAGGCCGAACGCGGCTCGCCGCCGAGCACGTCGCGCTGGTATCCGAACCCGTAGACGAGGTTGCGGACCGTCGACTCGGGGTGCGTCAGATTTGTATTAGCCTCATTATAGCTGCCGCCGACGAGCTCGACTCGGCCATCCCGCATCAGCTTGCTGAGCTCACGCCGATCGCGCGGGAACCGGTCCCAGTAAGGCTTCAGATAATCGACCTCTGCGAGCACGAAAGCGTAGTCCTCGTCGTCCCGGGCCGCGTCGAGGTGCGCGCGGACGAGGTCGAAGGCGGAGAGCTGGAAGGGCATCCGCTTCTCCTGCGCGCCGGGCAGGTCGAGCCAGGTCTCGGTGAATCCGGCCTGCGTGTTCCACCACACCGGGTCGTAGTGGAAGTGCGAGATCATCCACATCGTCCAGCCGGTCTCGGCCCTGGTGACGAGCGTCGGCCGCGTCACCGGGGCATCGGCCGACTCGACGATAACAGTCGCCTGATACAAGCCGCCCTCGACCGACGGAGCGCGGAAGACGACGCCGACCTCGAGTGTCACCTCGCCATCGCCCGGGACGACCACCGCGGGGACCGGCGTGTCCACCAGCGGTCCCTCGATGCGGACCGTCGCAGGGCCCGATCGCGGCCCCTCGATGACGACCTTCGTCAGCTGTCTCGGCGCCTCGGCCGTCCCGATGAACAGGTCGGTGTCGTGGACGGCGGTGATCCGCATGGCTGGGCTTTCCTCGCTGCGCAGGTGTGGGGCGTCCCCGGCCGTCGCGGGTGCGGACGCGGCGGCGGGGGACGCCCCGGAACAGGGTGGATCAGGGATCGTGCGGTGTTACGCGGCGGCCTGGGCCAGCGCCGTCTTCGCCTGGCTGAAGAACGAGCTGACGCCCGCCGAGACCGACAGCTTGCCGAACGCGACCTCCGAGGAGACGTTGCCCAGCGCGGTCTTCACGTCGCCGTATCCGGGCGGGGAGGACGGCGCGGTGGTCAGCTTGTCCAGGGCCACCTGCTGGTTGACGTAGTCGCCGTAGGTGATGTCGGTCTTCGCGGACGCGCTCACGGTCGGCAGCAGGATCTTCTCGGCCAGGGTCGACGGCGGCAGGCCCCGCTGGGTGCCCATGATCTTGATCGCGTCCGTGTCGGTGAGGAAGAAGTCGATCAGCTTGGCCGCGCCGCTCGGGTTGGTGCTCTTGGTCGGGATGACCAGCAGCACGCCGCCGTTCAGCGCCTGGCCGGTCTTCCCGTTCGTGCCGCGCGGCGCGACGACCTCGCCGAGCGAGTCCGTCATCAGCGGCGCGATCTGCGAAAGGCCCCAGCCGTTCGTCATCGCCACGGAGCCGGACACGAACGGGTTGGTGGAGTCGGCGTTGCCGTAGTTGGCCACCAGGTCCGCCGGGCAGCAGGCGCCGGTCTTGCGCAGTCCTGCCCAGTAGTTCCACCACTCGCCGAGGTCGTCCGAGTCGAAGCCGAGCTGCTCGTCCGCGGTGTAGAGGTCCTTGCCGCGCTGGCGCAGCCACGGCTGCATCGCGCCGGAGTCGTCGCCGGAGGCGTCCATCGCGCCGTACTTGCCCGAGCCCCAGCCCTTGGCGATCTCGTTGGCGATCGTCGCGAAGTCGTCCCAGGTCCAGGAGTTCTCCGGGTACGAGATCTTCAGCTTGTTCAGGACCGTCTCGTTGTACAGCACCGGCGCGTAGCCCGAGCCGGAGGCGACGCCGTAGTTGACGCCCTTGACCACGCCGGCGCTCTGCAGCTGGGTGAACAGCGTGGACAGCGCGATGGTGCCCGGGATGTACGAGGCGAGGCTGGTCAGCACGCCCTTGGCCGCGTAGGTGCTGGTGAGCGCGGTGTCCATCTGGAAGACGTCCGGCGGGTTGCCGCCCGCGAACTCGGTGTCCAGCTTGTCGAAGTAGCCGTCGTAACCGGAGTACTGCGCCGTGACCTTGATGCCGGTCTTCTGGGTGAAGACCTTCAGGGCCGACTCGTAGGCCGTGTTCCGGGCGGTGCCGCCCCACCAGCGGAAGACGAGCGAGTCGCTCGAGGAGCCCGAGCTGGAGCTCGACGAGGAGAAGTCGCTACAGCCGGCCATCGCCAACGCGGCGGCGCCCGCACCGAGGCCGATGAAGCCTCTTCTGGACAGTTCTGACATGAGGGGAGCTTCTTTCCTGAAATGAGGGGAGAGGGATGCAATGCGGTGGTGCGGTACGCCGCGGGTGGCGGCGGGCTCTGGGAGGCGCGGCTCAGCCCTTGATGCCGGAGCTGGCCACGCCGTCGACGAGGCGCTTCTGGAAGATGAGGAAGACCGCCATCATCGGCAGCAGGGTCACGACGGACATCGCGAACAGGCCGCCGTAGCTCGAACCGCTGGTCCGGTCGACGAAGGCGTTCAGACCCAGCGGGACCGTGTACTTGCTGTTGTCGCTGAGGTAGACCAGTTGGCGCAGGAAGTCGCTGTAGGTCCACACGAAGGTCAGCACGGTCGTCGTGATCAGCGCCGGGCGCAGCAGCGGCAGGATGACCGAGAAGAACACCCGCACGTGTCCCGCCCCGTCGATCTCGGCCGCCTCGTCCAGCTCGCGCGGGATGCCCCGGATGAACTGGGTCATCAGGAAGATGAAGAACGCGTCCACCGCCAGGAAGTACGGCACGATCAGCGGGAGGAAGGTGTTGACCCAGCCCAGCTTGTAGAAGATCGCGTACTGCGGGATCATCGTGGCCTGGAACGGCAGCATCAGGGTACTGAGCATCAGCCCGAACCAGAACTTCTTGCCGGCGAAGTCGAGCCGGGCGAAGGCGTACGCGGCGGCCGAGCAGGTCAGCAGGTTGCCGACGACGACGAGCGCCGAGATCACCAGCGAGTTGGCGATGTAGACGGTGAACGAGGTGCCGGTCGCGTTCCAGCCGCTGGTGTAGTTCGAGAGGGTGAAGCCGTGCAGCGGCAGCGGGTCCCAGGTCGAGAAGATCTGGTCCTCGGGCTTGAACGAGGCGCCGACCAGCCACAGCAGCGGGTAGATCATCACGACCAGGCTGATGATCAGCACGATGTGGGTGCGCCAGTTGGACCTGGCGAGCAGGCTCTTGCGGCGCGCGGCGGGGGCCTTGGGCGGCGGGGTCGCGGTGGCGGCGCGTTCGGTGATGACGCTCATGACTTCGGGTCCTTTCGCTGGTGCTGCGCGGTCGGGGCGATCTCTGGCGGGCCGTCAGTCGCCATAGGTCACCCACTTCCGCGCGGTCGCGAAGTACAGCGCGGTGAACGCGCCGATCACCAGGAACAGGATCCAGGCCATGGCCGAGGCGTAGCCCATCTCCAGGCTGCCGAAGCCCTTCTGGTACAGGTAGAGCGTGTAGAGCAGGGTCGAGCCGATCGGCCCGCCCTGGCCGCCGCTGATGACATAGGCCGGGGTGAAGGTCTGGAAGGCGTTGATGGTCTCCAACACCAGGTTGAAGAAGATCATCGGGGAAAGGAGCGGCAGGGTGATCTTCACGAAGGTGCGGATCGCCCCGGAGCCGTCCAGCTCGGCCGCCTCGTACACGTCCTTCGGCAGCTGCTTGAGCCCGGCCAGGAAGATCAGCATCGGGGTGCCGAACTGCCAGGCGGACAGCAGGATCAGCGTCCACAGCGCGGTCGAGGGCTGGCCGATCCAGTCCTGGCCGTGGATGCCGAAGACGCCGAGGAACTCGTTGAGCAGGCCCTGCTGCGAGAAGACCTGCTGCCACATCACCGCGACCGCCACCGAGGCGCCGATCAGCGAGGGCAGGTAGAAGGCCGAGCGGTAGAAGCTCAGGCCGCGCAGCTTCTTGTTCAGCAGCACGGCCACCAGCAGCGCCGCGCCGAGCTTGAGCGGCACCGAGAAGACCACGTACTCGATGGTGACCTTCGCCGACTGGATGAAGTTCGGGTCCTGGAACAGCAGCGTGTAGTTCTTGAGGCCGATCCAGGTGGGCGAGGTCAGCAGGTTGTAGTTGGTCATCGACAGGTACAGCGAGTACACCATCGGGATAAGGGTCAGGCCGAAGACGCCGATCAGCCACGGTGTCAGGAACGCGTACGCGGCCCGGTTGTGCTTGTGCTTCTTGCGCTTACGCGGTTTCGGGTCGCGTACGGTGGCGCTCGGACCGGGCGCGGCTACGCGTTGGTCGGTGTTCACTGACGCCATGTGGTTCGCTCCTGGGACGGTCTGCTGGTCGGTGCCGGACCCGGGGGCACGGCGGTCGCCGGCGGCGCACGGACCGGGCTTGCCGGCGTCGCCGTTTTCCACGCACAGCGCTCGTGGTCACCAGACCGTCCGTCCCAGGGAGCCGTCTGGAAAGCGCTTGCCGAGAACTTAAGGTCGGTAGCCCCCGCTGTCAAGGGTCCGGTGCAACTCTATGAGCTGCGCCATTTCGCGCCGGTTACCACGCTGTTGACGCCGTGTTCGCGCGCCAGATGGGCGGCGCCGAGCACCGTCGCACGTTCGCCGAGCCTGCTGACCTCGACCTTCGTCGGCCAGCTGAGGTCCTCGAGGGTGCGCCGGACCCCGTCGGTCAGCAGCGGATTGCGGCCGACGCCGCCGCCGAGGATCACCAGGCCCGGATCGAGCACGGCGGTGAGCGAGGCGGCCACCTTGCCGACTTCCGCCGCGTGCTCGGCGACGAGGGCGGCGGCCCGCGCGTGGCCCTCGGCGGCGAGCGCGAACACGGCCTCGGGGTCCTGCGGCAGCGGCCCGTCCGCCGCGCTCCAGACCGAGCCGACCTGCCGCATCAGCCCCGGCGAACCGAGCCGCGCCTCCAGGGCCTCACGGCCCGGCTCGCGTCGCTCGGCCCACGGATAGGCCAAACGGGCGATCTCCCCGGCGGCCCCGTTGCGCCCGCGCAGCAGCCTGCGGCCGACCACGATCCCCGCGCCGATGCCGACGCCGACCTGCAGGTACACGAAGGTGTCCCGATCGCCGTCACCACCGTCGTGCAGCTCGGCGATCGCGGCGCAGTTGACGTTGTTCTCGACGGCGACCGGCACGGACCTCGGCAGCCGCAGCGAGGCGACGGCGCCCGCGACCCGCTCGGCGGTCTCCGCGTCGGCGGTGATTTCCGGCAGCACCACGTCGTTCACGGCCACCACGGCGGCCCGCAGCGGCCCGTCCTGCCTGCGCCGACGCAGCGCCGCGCCGATCATCGACCAGGCCTGGTCGAGCCGCGGGGTCTGGTCCTCGTCGAGCAGCTCGCCGTCCAGCGCGATCGTCCGGAAGGAGACCTGCGTGGAGCCGCGGTCCACGGCCAGCACGTAGCCGGCCGCGCGGGCCAGCCGGTAGACGGCCGCGGACCGGCCGGTCGAGCCGTGCGCGGTGCCGTCCCGCTCGACCAGTCCGGCCGCCTCCAGTTCCGCGATGGCGGCGGACACGGTCGGCTTGGACAGCGCGCAGGCCGCCGCCAACCGCGGGCGGGTCGCCCGGGCCAGCGCGGCGAGCTGCGCGAACACCTCGCCCGCGCTCTCGCTGAGCGGGCCGGAATCCGAAAGGGCCATGCCAGGCCTCTCCATGCTCGGGTATGTCGGATCGTGATCCGCCCGGGGGACGCTACCGCTTGACAGCCCCGGGGGTTAGTTAGTTTAGTGACTAACGAACCCGGGCGGGTCCCAGCCGCCGGGTTCCTGCGCCCCCGGACGCAGCCGCCGCCCCCGCGCGGGGCGGGCCACGCACTCGTTCCATGCACCGCCTTCCGCCCTGCCCGCGTTCGCGCGCTCGGCGGATCCAATGGAAAGAGGAGCACTTCCGTGCCGGACCTGATCTCCGGCGTCCGGGTGGGAATCGACGTCGGCGGCACCAAGACTCACGTCCGTGCCGTCGCCGACGCCCGCCTGCTCGCCGACCAGGTGTACTCCAGCGTGGGCTGGGTCCCCGCCGACTTCCGCCGCGCCGGCGCCTTCCTCGCCGAGCTGATCGCCCGCACGATCCCCGGTCTCACGCCGGTGGCCGTCGCGGTCGGCGCGCACGGCTGCGACAGCGCCGAGGACGCCGCCGCCCTGACCGCGGAGCTCGAACCGCTCGTCGGCGCGCCCTGCGTGGTGCTCAACGACGCTGAGCTGCTGGCCCCGTCCGTAGGCCTCGGCGACGGCATCGGCCTGGTCGCAGGGACCGGCTCGGTCGCCGTCGGCCGTGACGCCCAAGGACAGCCGGTCTACGTCGGCGGCTGGGGCTGGCTCTTCGGCGACGAGGGCAGCGCGCCCGGCCTGATCCGGGAGGCCGCCCGCGCCAGCCTGGCCGCCCGCGACCGGGGCGAGAGCCCCGACCTGCTCGCCGCCCTGCTGCTCGACGCGTACCAGGTCAGCGAGGTCACCGATCTGCCGGACGCGATGGCCGCGCAGGCCGGCGCGCGCGAGTGGGGCAGTCGCGCCTCGCTCGTCTTCGACGCCCTCGAGGGCGGCTCCGCGGTCGCCGAAGCGGTGGTCGAGGACGCGGCCGAGGCGCTGGCCCGGCTCGTCGTCAAGGTCGCGGCGCGCGGCGTGGACGCTTCGGGCGTGGCCGTCGGCGGGGGAGTGATCCTCAACCAGCCGCCGCTGTACGACGCGTTCGCGCGCCGGCTCGGCGCGCTGCTGCCGGAGACGGCCGTGCACCGGCTCGACGTGCCGCCGGTCCAGGGCGCGCTGGTCATCGCCGAGCGGCTGGCCGGCCGGAACGCCGGACTGATCGCCGTGGAAGCCGAGCTCGCCTGATGCCGGGGCCACGCGTCGTACTGATCGGGGTGCACGGCCACGGCAGCGTCCACCTCGACGGCCTACTCGAGCGCGAACGTTCCGGCCTGCTCGAACTCCGCGGCCTCGCCGACCGGCGCGAGCCCGCCCCCGACTCCGGTGCGGCCGACCACGAGTTCGACACCGACGCCGCGCGCCTGCTGGAGAAACTGCGTCCTGACATCGCCGTCATCTCCACGCCGATCCATACGCACTTGGACATCGCGGAGGCCGCGCTTCGGGTCGGCGCGCATCTGCTGCTCGAGAAGCCGCCGGTCACGTCCGTGGCCGACCACGAACGGCTGCTTACCGCGGTCGAGAACGCCGGGCGGCACTGCCAGGTCGGCTTTCAGGCATTCGGCTCTTCCACGGTCGCGGACCTGGTCGCGCGGGTTCGTGGCGGCGAGCTCGGCACGATCGAACGCGTGGCCATGTCCGGGTGCTGGTGGCGCGCCGACGAGTATTACGCGCGTTCGCCGTGGGCCGGCCATCGAGGTCTGGACGGCGTCACCGTCGCGGACGGCGTGCTGACGAATCCGTTCGCACACGGCGTAGCCCTGGCGCTGCGCCTCGCGGGCAACGAGGTGCGGTCCGCGACGATCGAGCCGTACCGCGCGTACGACATCGAGACCGACGACACCACCTGCGCGCGCATCGAGACGGACGGAGCCACCGTCACGCTCGCCGCCACGCTCTGCGCGGAGACCGAATCAGATCCCTTCGTGCGCGTCTTCGGCAGCCGCGGCGTGGCGACGATCTGGTACACCGAGGACCGGCTTAGCCTCGATGGACAGACCGACTACGTCGGCGACCGCGTAGCCCTGATCGACGACCTGATCGCCCACTTGGACGACGACCCGGCGGCCGACGTGCTGCGCTGCCCGCTGCGCTCCACCCGCTCGTTCACCGAGGTGCTCGAGGCGATCCAGCTCGGACCTGCGCCGCGGGCCATCCCGGCGGATCATGTCCGTGTCGGCGAGCGCGGCCGCGTGATCCCCGGCATCGAGGACGCCGTCGCGCGAACCGTCGCGACCGGCCGCCTGTTCAGCGAGCTTCAAGACATTCCCTGGGCCACAATGAACGCAGAGGAAGGCCTGGCGTAGTGACTGCCATTTACTTGCCGAGCCAGCACGCGAGCGTGCAGGAACTGCCGGACGACCCGGCGTCGCGCACGAAGGTGCTCGCCGAGATCGTCGCCAAGGCGATCGAGCTCCAACAGTCCGACGGCAACTTCGAGGACCCGGCCGCCGACGACGACATCGGCGACATGTCCCTCGGCGTCATCTCGCTGCTCTGCCTGTCCTGGAACCGCGGCGACCGACGCGACGAGGAGCTCGTCGAGTCGGCTCGCCACGGTGTCGATCACTTCTTCCGCGAGCGCGTCTACCGCACCGACAACCCCGGCGAGCCCTTCCTGCGCCGCCGCGACACCGGCCTGCCCTACGCGCGCTATATGCCGGGCGAGGGCGAGCACCCCTTCGGCGACTGGCCGAGCACCACCTGGGCGATGCTGCACGCTGTCAACATCGTCGAACTCGGCGAAGGCCTGCTCACCGACAAGCAGTACGCGGAGGTCACCGAGCTCGCGCTCGGCTACTGGACCTGGCTGACCGAGGCCAGCATCTTCAACCCGCAGCAGACCGCGAACCAGGCCATCGGCGCCATCGCCGCAGCACTGACGCTCGCCCGCCTGCTGCGCGCCAAGAGCCGTGCCGAGGAAGCCGACCGGATCGCCGCCGACGCGGTGCGCCTCTATCGCGAGGAGATCCGCGCCCATCGGATCATCGACCGCGGATTCGCCCTGCCGACCGAGCACGGCGCCGGACACGACCAGAACTACGTCCCGATCTCGTTGACTTTCCTGGCCAAGGCATACGAGGAGAGCGGCGAGGCGTGCTTCATCGAGGACGGCAAGCAGATCGCGCAGCACCTTGAGACGCGGCTCTCGGTGCGCGGCTTCGACTTCGGCGGCCCGCGTTACAGCGAACAGCACTGCGGCTTCGAGGGTATGGTCGGCCTCAAGTATTTCAGTCGGCGTATCGGCGCCGACCTGGGCCGCTACCTCGGCGACCGGCGTGCCGCGTACCACTGGCCCGCGCAGAACGGGGCGCCGAGCGGCCACTTCGCCTTCACCACGGTCTGGCTGCTCAGCGACGAGACCGAGTGGTTCCGCGCCGCCGGCCCCGAACCGCGTCACACCGCCTACTCCGTCCGCAGCGGCCACACGTCCGTCACCCTGACCGAGCAGCTCACGCCCTACGTCGTCGATGCGGCCGACTCCGCCGTGATCGAGGCTGTCGCGGACCACCAGCGCGGCATCGGCCCGGTGCTGCAGTACCCGGACGGACGCAGGATGCTGCTGACCCGCCCGCTAGGCCCGATGCGGTCCCGCGACGTGGTCGAGGGCAATCTGGCAGCGAAGCTGGTGACCAAGGCGGTCGTGACCCGCGACCAGGTCATGGTCTCCGTGCAGCAACTCGTGGTCTGCGACGGCGAGCGCGTACACCTGATCACGGTCCTCGACCGCTCCGGCCTGCCCGCCGACGCGTCTCTGGATTTCCTGGCCGGACTGCCCTATCTCGAGGCCGTGAAGTCCCGCCAACGCAAGATCCTCTCCGTCTCCCCGGCATCCGCTGATGCGACCCCCTTCGCCCTGGGCGTCCCCAACGCCACACTGCTCACCTCCGGCTCCATCACCGCAGGTCAGCTAGCGATCCGCGCCGCCGGGAAGCTCCGCGTGGTCAACCCGCCGGACGGCCCCGAGTACTTCAACAGCCCCCGGACGATCGGTCTGACGCTGGAACAGCTCTCGTTCTCCCTGGCCGCCGACCCGCGCGGCTACGGCGATCCCGACAGCGGCTGGCATCGCGTGGCCGGAACGAATCTGGTCTTGACCGGACCCGTCCCCGACGCGCCGGACGGACTCGCGGTCTTCGCCGTCTCCTACGGCCCGGAGTCCTCCAAAACTTCGCGCTACGCCGTTACCACGGAGGCGACCCCGGACGGCCTGCTCGTCCACACGGCCGGATTCAGCGCTCTGATCGGCCACCCGGCCGGTGACGAGCACGGCGAGCCGATCCTGGTCCTCACCCCGATCGAGCCGTGACCGCCGTGCCCGACTCCGAGATTCCGCTCCGCGTCGGCGACCACCTGGTCGCCGACTACGTCCCGGCACCGCCCGCCACCATCGACCCGACCCTCGTCCCGCGTCCGTACCTGCACCCCGTGCGCACGCTGGCCGGCACCGTCGTCACCGACGTCCTGCCGCCCGACCACGAATGGCACCTCGGCGCGGGCCTGGCCATCGCCGACGTGGCGGGCACGAATCTGTGGGGCGGCCGAAGCTATGTGCACGGCAAGGGGTACATCTGGCTGCCCGACCACGGCCGGATCGAGCATGTGGCCTGGCGCCGGCAGTGCGAGGACGTGCTCGAACACGACCTGATCTGGCGCGACCACGGCGGCGCCGACCTGCTCGCCGAGCACCGCACCCTGATCGCCGCGCCCGCCCCCGAGCCCGGTTCCTGGACCCTGACCTTCTCCACCGCCCTGACGAACGTCCGCTCGACCCCGATCGAGATCGGCAGCCCCGCCACGAACGGCCGTGGTGACGGAGCAGGCTACGGCGGCTTCTTCTGGCGCCTCCCCCCGACCGACAAGTTGCGCGTCGCAGCCCGCGACCCGCAGACCGCCGACCGCGCGAAGGGCGAGGACTTCGTCAACGGCAGCGACCTGCCCGAGCTCACTGCCACCGGCGTGGCCAAGGCCGAAGGCAAGCCCTACACCCTCACCTTCGCCGGCCTGGCCGACGCCGACCGCTGGTTCGTCCGCGTAGCCGAGTACCCGGCCGTAGGCGTCGCCTTCGCCTACTCCCGTCCCGTCACTCTCGCTCCAGGCGCCGTGCTCGCCCGCACCTTCACCGTCACGATTTCCGACGAGGAGCAGTAGAAGGACATCGTCAGATGGTCCAGCTGACGGGGTAGGTGGCGATCGGAGTGAACTTCACGCCGACCGCCTCCATCTCCCCGCGCGCGATGACGACCATCTCCTTGAGGTGATTCAGCTGCGCCGAATGCTCTTCGGAGTCCCACACGCTGACCTGCAGCATCGAGCCGTCCGGCGAGATGCCCGCGTAGAAGTGGATGAGTCCCGGCAGTCGTGTGACGGCGGGGATCAGGTACTCCGAGGTCTTCGTGTTCACGGCGTCGACCTCGGCGAACCGGCTCGGGTCGAACGTGGCGCGCGAGGCGCGGACGACTGCGGTCGCGGGCAGCGACTCGGTCACGGCAATCCCCTCCCTGGGTGAATTACGTTCCGATAGGATATCGTAATGTAATGAGCGATTCACGAGCAAGGGCCGGACGGCCGAGGAACCAGGACCTGGACCGGGCGATCCCTTCGGCCGCCGCCCACCAGCTCGGCGAGCTCGGCTACGCGCGTATGTCGCTGGAATCCGTGGCCGCCGCCGCGGGAACCACCGTGCCCAGCCTCCGGCGCCGGTACCGGAACAAGGCGGAGTTGGTCGCCGCAGTGATCGGCTCGCTCCGGGTCGAGGAGCCGCCCGTCGACGCCCTGACCCCGCGTGCCCACGCCCTGGCGATCCTCGAGAACTTCCACAGTAATCTGCGGGCCAGCCCCGCGCTGGCCGTCCTCGGCTCGCTGCTCGCCGAAGAGGAACGTCACCCCGAGTTGCTGAACCTGTTCAGGACCCGCATCGTCGAGCCGAGGCGAGCGTTGCTCCGGCAAGCACTGGCCGCCGGCGAGCTTCCGGACCTCGCCGACCTCGACGTGCTCACCAGCATGCTCATCGGCTCCTTCTACGCCCGCTACGTCACCGTCGCCGGCATCCCCGACGATTGGCCGAACCGCGTGCTCAGCGCCATCTGGCCAGCCGCCACCGGCTGACTTACCCTCTTTCGCTTTGACTCGTATGATTTCGAGTATGAGCGAAGACGCTCGATGTGCTGATCGACGCGGCGTCAGATGGCGGCGTCTTGCTCGGAATCGAACCGGAGCCGGGCAACGTCGTATCCGACGCGGCCTCTGCTGCGCGGCTGCTGAGTGAGTTGGGCGACGACGCGCCGGTCGGCATCGTGTTCGACCCGGCGAACCTGCTGACGCCCGAGACCGTGAGCCGGCAGGCACGAATCCTCACGGACGCCGTCGACCTGCTCGGCGAGCGGATCGTCGGCGTTCAGCTCAAGGGCTTCGAGCTGATGGACTATCAGCTGGTGTTCGGGCTGTTGGAGTACGTCGTGCCGGTACCGTTGATCGTCCAGGACGTGCTGGAAGCCGACGCGGGCCGCGTCCGCTCGGACCTGCTACGTCGGTACAGCGAACCTGAGGACTCCGAATGAGCAGGGGCACCGACCCGATCTTCGCGGAGGAGCGCAGGCAGCGGATCCTCGCGATGGTCGGCGCGCACGGCCGCGTCCGCATCGCCGAACTCGTCGAGGCGCTCAACGTCTCCGAGCCGACGATTCGCAAGGACCTGAGCCTGCTCGAACAGGACAGGCTGCTGCGGCGCACGCACGGCGGCGCCATCGCGGTGCGTCCTCTGTTCGAGCCGACGATCGACGACCGCAGCATGCTGAACGCCGAGGCGAAGGACCTGATCGCGCAGTCGTGCGCGGCGCAGATCGGGCGCGGCGACTCGGTCTTTCTGGACAGCGGCACGACCGTGCAGCGGATCGCCCGCCTGCTCGACCAGGAGCACGTCAACATCCTCACCAACGCGCTCGGCGTGGCCACGGTGCTCGCTGACAAGCCCCCGTCGATCCGGCACACGCTGCTCGGCGGCACGGTCCGTTCCCTCGGCGGCACGCTCGTCGGCCCGGTGGCCCTGGAAACCCTCGCGCGTTTCACCGTGAACGTCGCCTTCGTCAGCGCCAGCGGCTTCGCCGGGGGCGGCATCTCGGTCTCCGATGTCGCTGACGCGCAGGTCAAGCAGGCCGTCATCGACCGCGCCCGCAAGGTCGTGGTACCGATCGACAGCAGCAAGTTCGGCGTCACGGACTTCGTGACCATCTGCGGGCTCGACCGCGTCGACCTGGTGGTCACGGAGCGGGCGAGCGAGGAGATCAGGGAATTGTGCCAGGACCACGGCGTCGAGTTGCGCGTCGTCGGGACGGCGGCGAGCTAGCACCTGCCTACAGCGCTCGGACCGCGTCGCGCTGGCCGGCGTAGCGGTGCGTCTCGAAGACGGCGAGTATGCCGAGGATCGCCGCCACGCCCGCGGCGGCGGCCAGCGGGGGAAGAGCGGTTGCCGCGACGGTCCAGCCCAGCAGCAGGCAGACCGCGACCAGGCGGACCACCACCCACGTACGTAGCGCGATCCAGCCGAACAGGACCAGGCCGGCGACGTAGAGGGCCGCGCCGCCGGACAGCGCCCAGCCGTAGAAGGCGCCGAGACCCTCGGTGTCCGCGGCGTGGCCGACGACCCCTTCGATGCCGAGAGCGGTCAGCACGATGCCCGCGATGATCGGGAAATGCGCGTATCCGAACGCGTCCACGGCGAGCCTGAGCCGGGTCGCACGGTCCGCATGGTGCAGACGCTCCTCGACGGCCAGCGTGATCACGTCGAAGTAGAGCCACCACAGGCCCAGCGCCGTGCCGATGCCGAGCAGCGCCGCGATCAGCAGCGGAGTGTCGAAATTCTGCCCCATCGTCGCGGCGCCCATCGCCAGCAGCGACTCGCCGATCGCGATGATGACGAACAGGTTGTGCCGCTCGGTGAAGTATTTCGCGCTGTGAATCCGCAGGTGGCCCCGACGCGACGTCAGATAGAACCCGCCCCAGTCGACCAGCAGCGCGGCGGCCGTCATCTCCGTCTGCACGGCCTCGCCGATCGCCGCGCCCGCGATCAGCAGCGCGCCGCCGCCGAGCACGGTTGGCCAGGACAGCCGGATCTGCCGCAGCAGCGCCCGGTCCCCGTGCGCGATCCAGCCCGAGACGAGCAGGTACACGCAGCGCACGAAGAGGTACGCGGCCCCCAGCACCACCGGCGCGTACAGGCCGCCGGACGCGTCGTTCCACGCCTCGGGCACGCACAGCGCCATCACGAAGACCCCGGCCATCGCGAATGCCATCGCGGCGCGCACCACGGCCAGATCGGCCCGCGCCTGGTTGCCCAGCCACGCGTACGCCGACCAGGAGAACCAGGCCAGCGCGAGCAGCAGCACCCCGCGGATGACGCCGACGCCGGTGTGCGTGCGCACCATGTACTGCGTGATCTGCGTGAGCGTGAAGACGTAGACGAGGTCGAAGAACAGCTCGAAGTTGGAGACCTTGTCCTCGGGTTGCGCGGCGTGCGGCTCGGTCTCTGGCTCGGTCTCGTCCGTCAATGCAGGCGCTCCGGTACTTTTCGGTGGTTCTTTGGTCCAGCGTGGCGGCTTTGATCATCGGAAGCAAGCGGATGACTCGCCGACGCTTCCTGACCAGGTCAGACGCGTGCCGATGAGCTCACCTGGTTCCCGTTAGAGAATTGGCGGTTTTCCGCACGCCACCGGATGGAGGCGATTGCGGGGCGGAGGGCCGGGGCATGAAGGCTCGGGACGACGGTGGCTGTCGGAGGTCCCGGTTAAGGTGCCTCTGGAGGGGACGAACGGGGCCGAAGGGCCGCGGGCGGCCCGGAACGGCACCGAACACACCGCGGGAGGTGTGAGCGAGAAATGGCAGAGAAGTTGTCGTTGCGCGACGCGGACGAGCACATCCGCGGCGTGTGCTTCAAGACCGGTCCGCCCGCTCGGGTCGGGGTGGAGCTCGAGTGGGTGGTGCACGACCTCGCCGACCCGCTGCGGCCGGTCGAGCCCGCGCGGATCGACCGGGCCCTGGCACCCGTGACCGGTCCCGGCGCGTTCCCCGGTGGCAGCGCGCTCAGCCGGGAACCCGGCGGCCAGGTCGAGCTCAGCTCCCGGCCCGGACCGCTCCTCGGCTGCCTGGCCGACGTGGCCGCGGACACCGAGACGCTGCGTACGACGCTCGCCGGGCACGGCATGGCGCTCGCCGGCTGGGGCCTCGACCCCTTCCACGAACGCCGCCGGGTGCTGGACCTGCCGCGCTACCAGGCCATGGAGGCGCACTTCGACCGCGGCGGCCCCTGGGGCCGCCGGATGATGCGGTCCACCGCCGGAGTCCAGCTGAATCTCGACGCGGGGGACGGCGCCCGGGACGGGACGGGGATCACCGGCTGGCGCCGGCGCTGGCAGTTGGCGCACCGGGTCGGCCCGGTCCTCGTCGCCGCGTTCGCGAACTCCCCGCTCTGGCTCGGCAAGCCGACCGGCTGGCGCTCCGGCCGCCAGGCCGTGTGGTCGCGGATGGATCCGAGCCGCACCCGCCCACCCGAGCACACCGCGGATCCCCGCACGGCCTGGGCCGACTACGCGCTGGACGCCGCGTTGCTCTGCGTCCGCCGCGACGGACCGGGGGACTGGCACGCGCCCGTCGGTCTCACCATGCGCGGTTGGCTCGACGGCGGTTCCGGCCTTCGTCCGCCGACCGTCGAGGACCTCGACTACCACCTGACCACGCTCTTTCCGCCGGTCCGGCCGCGCGGCTGGCTGGAGCTGCGGATGATCGACACGCAGCACGGGGACGAGTGGGTGGTTCCGGCCGCCGTCTCGGCCGTACTGTTCGACGATCCGATCGCGGCCGAGGCCGCCTGGGCGGCCACCGAGCCGCTCGCGAACGCACCGGGCAGCCCGATCGCGGCCGTGGAGCTGTGGGAGCGCGCGGCCCGGCTCGGCCTCTCCGCGCCCGAACTGGTCAAACCGGCATTGAGATGCTTCGCCGCCGCCGAGCAGGCCCTGACCCGGATCGACGGCGCCGACCGGGTGCGGCAGGCCGTCTCCGCATTCATCGAACGCTACGTCGCGCGGGGCCGCTGCCCGGCCGACGACCGCTTGGACGCGCTGCGCGACAGCCGCAACCTCGACCTTCGCACCCCGGCACTTGAGGAGGCCTGGTCATGACCGACATCGACCGCGCCCTGTCCGTACTCGACACCGCCCGACGGCGCACCCTGCACCTGACCGACTGCTTGGACGAGGGCGAGCTGGCGGCCCAGCACTCCGCGCTGATGTCGCCGCTGGTCTGGGACCTCGCACACATCGGCAACCAGGAGGACATCTGGCTCGTGCGCGCCGCGGCGGGCCGTCCCGGCGTGCGCCCGGACCTCGACGGCGTCTACGACGCCTTCCAGCACTCGCGGGCCAGCCGCACCGAACTGCCGCTGCTGCGCCCCGACCAGGCGCGCCGCTATATAGCCGAGGTCCGCGACCAGGCGCTGCAGCTGCTCGGCGACGCTCCGACCGACAACGGCGACCCGCTGCTGACGGACCGCTTCGTCCTCGGCATGATCGCCCAGCACGAGCAGCAGCACGACGAGACGATGCTCGCCACCCACCAGTTGCGTCAGGGCCCTGCCGTCCTGCACGCCCCGTCCCCGCCGCCCGCGCCCGCCGACGTCACGCGGCTGCCGCGAGAGGTGCTGATCCCCGGCGGCCCGTTCGCGATGGGTACGAGCACTGATCCGTGGGCGCTGGACAACGAGCGCCCGGCGCACCGCGTGCACGTCCCGGCGTTCTACCTGGACACGGCCCCGGTCACGAACGAGGCGTACCAGGCGTTCATCGCGGACGGCGGCTACGCGGATCCGCGCTGGTGGACGCGGGAGGGCTGGCGGCACCGCTGCCAGACCGAGCTCGAGGCGCCGCTGTTCTGGACCCGCGACGGGGCCTCGTCGGGCTCGTCGTCCAGCGGCGGCTGGCTGCGGCGGCGCTTCGGCGTCGTCGAGCCGGTGCCCGCGCACGAGCCGGTCGTGCACGTGTGCTGGTACGAGGCCGACGCGTACGCGCGCTGGGCCGGGCGCCGGCTGCCGACCGAGGCCGAGTGGGAGAAGGCCGCGCGGCACGATCCGGCCGCCGACCGCTCGCGCCGCTACCCCTGGGGCGACGCGGAGCCCGGCCCCGAACACGCCAACCTGGGCCAGCGCCACCTGCGGCCCGCACCGGCCGGTTCGTACCCCGCCGGACAGTCGCCGCACGGCGTGCGCCAGCTGATCGGCGACGTGTGGGAGTGGACCAGCAGCGACTTCACGCCGTACCCGGGCTTTACCGCGTTCCCCTATAAGGAGTATTCGGACGTCTTTTTCGGCCCCGAGTACAAGGTGCTGCGCGGCGGCGCCTTCGGGGTCGACGCGGTGGCCTGCCGGGGCACGTTCCGCAACTGGGACTACCCGATCCGCCGGCAGATCTTCAGCGGCTTCCGCACCGCCCGCGACGCGCGACCCGGCGAGGGCGCCTGATGTGCCGCCACCTCGCCTACCTCGGGCCCCCGGTCGAGCTCGCCCGGCTCGTGCTCACCCCGTCGCACGGATTGTATGAACAATCCTGGGCGCCGCGTCGGCAGACGCACGGGGTGGTCAACGCGGACGGCTTCGGCCTCGGCTGGTACCCCTCGGGATCCGAGGCGGGCGAGGCGGCGGACGGCTACGGCGGTGATGGCCGCAGCTCAGCGGATGTCCTCGGCCTTGGCGGCGGCGATGCGCAGCCCGCGCGCTACCGGCGTGCCGTCCCCATCTGGACCGACCCGAACGTCCCCGAGCTCGCGAGGGCGATCCGCAGCCACGCCGTGATCGCCGCCGTGCGCTCGGCCACGGCGGGCACCGGGCACGAGGAAACCGCGCCCGCCCCGTTCCGCGACGGCCGTTTCCTGTTCAGCCACAACGGCGCGATCCCCGACTGGACCCGCCTGCCGGCCGAGGTGGCTCCAGTCCTCGGCGCCGTGGACCCGGCCGACCTGCTCACCCTCGAGGCCCGCACCGACTCCGCTCTTCTCTGGCTGCTGATATACCGCCAGCTGCGCCGCGGCATCGCGCTCGACGAGGCGCTGGCCACCGTCCTGCACGCCGTCGCCGGGGTCAGGCCCACCGCGCGTCTCAACCTGCTGCTGACCGACGGGAGAACCCTCGTCGCCAGCCGGTTCGGCGACACCCTCTGGTACCGCGTCGGCGCCGGATCGATCCTCGTCGCCTCCGAACCCGACGACGAGTATCCCGAGGCCGCCGACTCCTCCGACCCGTCCGACGCCACCGACGCCTGGCGGGAAGTCCCCGAAGACACCCTGCTGCTGGCCACCGTGGCCGGCGTCGTCCGCACCACGCCGCTGCGCGCGTCCTACGCCGCCGCGCGAAAGTGAGGTTCCCCCGCATGACCAGCCCCGATACCGGCGACACCGCTCGGTTCACGCTCGAGGACCGCCTCCCGGCCGACCACTACCAGGCCAGCCTGCGCGCCGACGTGGCCGCCGGGCTCAGCTCCGCGCCGCGCACGCTCTCGCCGAAGTGGTTCTACGACCAGCGCGGCAGTGAACTCTTCGAGCAGATCACCGCGCTGCCCGAGTACTACCTGACCCGCGCCGAGCAGGAGATCCTGAGCACCCGCGCGGCGGAGATCGCGGCGGCCGTCGGCGCGCGGACGCTCGTTGAACTCGGCTCCGGATCCTCGCGCAAGACCCGCCTGCTGCTCGACGCGCTGACCGCCGCGGGCACGCTGGAGCGCTACGTGCCGGTGGACGTCAGCGGCAGCGCGCTGGTCGCGGCGGGCGAGGCGCTGGGCCGCGAGTATCCCGCGCTGCGCGTGGCCGCGACCGTCACGGACTTCGAAGACGACCTCGTGCTCTCCGCCGATGACCCGGACCCGCGCATGCTCGCGTTCCTCGGCAGCACCATCGGCAACTTCGACCCGGCGCAGCGGCGCAAGCTCTACGCCGCGTTCCGCGGGGCCCTGCGTGACGACGACTCGCTGCTGCTCGGCGCGGACCTGGTGAAGGACACCTCCGTGCTGGTGCCCGCGTACAACGACGACCTCGGCATCACCGCCGCGTTCAACAAGAACGTGCTGGCCGTGCTGAACCGCGAGCTCGACGCCGACTTCGACCTCGCCGAGTTCGAGCACGAGGCCGTGTGGAACGCGCAGGAGGAGCGCATCGAGATGTACCTGCGTTCCCTCGTGCAGCAGAGCGTCAAGATCCGCGCGCTCGACCTCGCCGTGGACTTCGCGGCCGACGAACTGCTGCGCACGGAACTGTCCTGCAAATTCCGCCGGGAGGGCCTGACGGCCGAGCTCGCAGCCGGCGGCTTCGCGGTGCGGCACTGGTGGACGGACCATGCCGGGCGCTTCGCGCTGCTGCTGGCCCAACCGGTCCGATGAGCCGCTGAGAAAACCGGAGGGCGCGTCGTCGGACGAGCGGACCTGACCGGCCTGTTCGTCCCTCGGCGCGGCTCTTCGCAAAATCTCAGGGAAATGCGTCACGATGACGGCACTATGACTCGTTCTGCCACCTTGACCCAGGGCAGGGCGGATACCGGTCAGCATCGACCGGGCGGCCCCGTCATCGGCACGTCGCAGGCTCCAGCTCGTACTCGCCGGGCTGTGGGTGCTCGACGGCATGCTCAAGCTGCAGCCGTTCATGTTCACCAAGGACTTCGCGCCGATGACCCTCGGCGCCGCGTCCGACGGCGCGCCGTTCTGGCTCGCCGACCCCATCGACTGGGCGAAGAACCTGATGTCCGGCCACCCGGTCGGCCTGATGATCGTGTTCGCCCTGGTCGAGCTGGCCATAGGCTTCGCCATCGCGTACCGGCCGACGGTCAGGTACGGCCTGCTCGCCTGCATGTGCTGGGTGCCGTTCCTGTGGTTCTTCGCCGAGGGCTTCGGCGGCCTGGCCTCGACCACGGCAGGTCCGCTCACCGGCGCCCCCGGCGCCTCGATCCTCTACGGCCTGCTCGCCGTGCTGCTGTGGCCGACGGACCGGCCGGGCGGCAGCGAGGCGGTCCGCTTCGTCGGCGCCCGCGCGGCCGAGATCGGCTGGGTCGGGGTGTGGGGCCTGCTCGCCGCCCTGTGCTTCCGCCCCGCGAACACCGCCGCCGACGCGGTCTCGACCACCATCTCCGGCAACTCCACGGGCACGCCCACCTGGTACACCTCGCTGCTGAACCACGCGGCTGATCTCACGCGCGGCCGTGGCGCCGAGGTGAGCATCACGCTGGGTGTGCTGCTGGCGCTGGTGGCTGTCAGCGTCCTGGTGAACGACCGCCGCGTGCTGCGCGCCGGACTGGTGCTGGGCATCGTGCTCGCGGCGCTGATCTGGATCTTCGGTGAAGGATTCGGCATGCCGTACATGGGCATGGCCACCGACCCCGACACCGGTCCGCTGCTGGCCGTGGTGGCCATCGCCTTCTGGCCGGCGGCGGGGAGCCTGATCGCCCGTTCGTCGCCCGCCTCCGCTCAGACCTCCGCGTCCGGCGTGTCCGCCGCGTCCACGTCCCGCGCGCCCCAGGAAGGATCCGCCGCGTGAACGCCCCCGGTTGGCTGACCGCGCTCGTCAGCACTCTGATGATCTTCGTGGCCGGCTACTCGGCCTGGCGCCTGGCGGTCAGCCGGGCCTGGGGCCGGGTCACCGACTACGAGTCGGACGTCCTGCACTTCGCCGTGGGCATCGCCGCCGCGGGCCTGGTCGCCAGCTGGGCCCACACCCTCCCGCGCTCCGTCTGGACGGGCCTCTTCATCGCAGGCGGCGTCTACTTCGCCGTGCGCACGTACCGCGGCTGGGCCGATCATGCCGCGAGGGGCAAGCTGCTGGCGCACACCGCCTGCTGCGCGATCCTCGTCTACATGTTCCTGGCCGGGGTGGCGCCCTCGACGCTGAGCGGCTCGACCGCGGGCGAGTACACGATGGCCGGAATGCCCGGCATGATCGTCGACCAGACGATCACGTACCCCAGCATCGGCCTCATCTTCGTCGTAGGCCTCTGCTTCTACGCGGTCGTGGTGCTGAACCAGATGCAGCCGCCGGAGGAGGACGAGGGCAATTCGGCCCTCGACGCCGACGATCGCGTCACCGGCGGAGGCAGCCTGATACTCGCCCCGCGCAGCGTGGACGTCTGCCGCATCGCGATCGTCCTCGTCCTGGCCTACGCGATCCTGACGAAGCTGGTCTGATACCGGCTATATCTTTTGGACTTGCGCATCGCCGAGAGCTGACAGCTGGTCGGCGAGTGCGAGTCCATCGCCGAGGCCCGCGTGCAGATCCTCCTGCACTCGGGCGACGACGGCTGCGGCCTGGCGTTGCCGGGCCGTGCCGCGCTCGGTGAGGTAGACGAGGACGCGGCGGCGGTCGGCCGGGTCGGGGTGGCGGTAGACGAGGTTGTCGGCGACGAGGCGGTCGATGAGCTTGGTCGCGGTGGGGGCGGGGAGCAGGGCGTAGTCGGCGAGCTCGGTCATCGTGCGTCCGGAGCCGTCGGCGAGGAAGGCCAGTGCCCGCCACTGTTCGACCGAGCAGCCCGGGACCTCCGCCTCCAACGCGGTCGCCAGCCGGCGCACGGCGAGATGCTCGGCGCGGCTGAGCAGATGCACCAGATCACGCTGCGGTTTCGTCGTGCTCATGAGCTCGGCCTTCCTGTCTGATCCGGGGCGTGGTCGGGTCTGGACGCGCACCCTGCCAGCCGGTCAGGATGGCAGCGCCGGCCGCGTGGCTCCCGGTGCCCGCGTCCCCGTCCCGTCGTCCGCCCGGAGGTGATTTCGTGCATCCTGAGGCAGAACTGACGGTAGCTCTGGTCATCCCGCTGAGCGGACCCGCAGGAGTCTTCGGGCCGTCCTGCGAGCTGTCGGCGCGCCTTGCGGTCGGCGAGCTCAATGACGCGGGCGGACTGCTCGGGCGACGGGTGCGGCTGCTGCCGGTGGACGGAGGGCGGGCGCCGACGCAGGTCGCCGCCGAGGTCGAGGCACTGGTGTCCATCGGCGCGGTGGACGCCGTGATCGGCTGGCACATATCCGCCGTACGACGCGAGCTCGCCCCGCGGATCGCCGGCCGCGTGCCCTACGTCTACACCGCGCAGTATGAAGGCGGCGAAAGCACGCCCGGCGTCTTCGTGACCGGCGAGACCCCGGCCCGCCAACTGCTTCCGGCGATGCGGCTGCTGGCCGAGTCCCACCGCGTACGACGCTGGTTCGTGATGGGCAACGACTATGTGTGGCCGAGAGTGACCGCACGCGCGGCGTTGCGGTACGCGCGTGCCTGCGGGGGACGGGTCTGCGGGCAGGAATTCGTGCCGCTCGGCACGCAGGACTACGCGGCGGCCCTCCGTGCGATCGACCGAAGCGGTGCGGACGTCGTGCTCATGCTGCTCATCGGCGAGGACGCCGTGCACTTCAACCGGGCCTACGCGGCGCACGGACTGCACCAGCGCGCTCTGCGCCTGAGCACGCACATGGACGAGAACATGCTGCTCGCGACCGGCGCCGACGCCACAGAGAATCTCTGGGCCGCCGCGGGCTACTTCGAGACGCTCGCCACCGCCGAAAGCCTGGACTTCAACGGACGCTACGCCGCCCGCTTCGGCACCCACGCCCCCGTGCTGAGCAGCCTCGGCGAGTCCTGCTACGAGGGCGTCCGGCTGCTCGCGGCGCTTGCCGACCGGGCCCGCAGCCTGGACGTGCGCACCCTGATGCGCGCGGGAGGCCCCGCGGCGTACGAGGGGCCGCGCGGCACCGTCCTGCTGCACGGCAACCACGTGGACCAGCCCATCTACCTGGCCCGGGCCGACGCCTTCACCTTCGACATCGTCGCGCAACTCTAGCCCGCCCTCTCCACGCCGCACGATCCGCATCCCTGTGCTGCTGCCCATCCTAAGGGCCGCGCGGCGCGAATACCCCGCCGGGGAAACAGTTTCTCCGTGAAGTAACGCGCCGTAACATGGCCTGAACACATGCGCGCCACGCTCTGGACATGACCGACACCGATAGCCGAACCGCCGCGACCCCCACTGACGCTCGGCGCGCGTATCACCGCTGGGCCAAGAACGACACGCTCGAGGACTATTCACTGCGCTACGCGCCGAAGTCCTTTCGCCGCTGGAGCCCCTTCGTCGTCGCGACCACCGCGCTCGGCGGCATCGCGTACCTCGCCGACTTCGCCATCGGCGGGTCGATCGCGATCTCCTACGGGTTCACCAGCGCCGCCGTCGCGATCCTGATCGCCGCGGTCATCATCTTCGCCACCGGCATCCCGATCGCGTACTACTCGGCGAAGTACTCCGTCGACATGGACCTGCTCACCCGCGGCGCCGGCTTCGGGTACCTCGGCTCGACGCTGACCTCGATCATCTACGCCAGCTTCACCTTCATTTTCTTCGCCCTCGAAGGCTCGATCATGGCGCAGGCCTTCCAGTTAGGCCTGCACATACCGCTCGCCGTCAGTTATCTGATCGCCTCGCTGCTGGTGATCCCGCTGGTCATCTACGGCATGACCGCGCTGTCCAAGATGCAGGTGTGGACGCAGCCGATCTGGCTGATCCTGATGGTCGCGCCGTTCGTGGCCATCGCGATCAAGGATCCGGGCGAGTTCGCCCGCTTCACCCACTTCGCCGGGAACTCGCCGACCGGCGCCGGATTCAGCTTCCTGAGTGCCGGGGCGGGGGCCGGCGTCGCGCTCTCGCTGATCGCGCAGATCGGCGAGCAGGTCGACTACCTGCGCTTCATGCCCGACAAGACGCCGGCCAACGCCAGGCGCTGGTGGGCCTCGGTGCTCTCGGCCGGCCCCGGCTGGGTCGTGCTCGGCGCGCTCAAGCAGCTCGGCGGCGCGTTCCTCGCGTTCTACGTCACCGCGAAGGTCGGCAAGTCCCTCGCCGACGAGCCGATCCAGCAGTACCTCGCGGGCCTCAAGACCTTCGCCGCGCCCGTCGCGCTCGGCCTCGCCACGTTCTTCGTCGTGCTGTCCCAGATCAAGATCAACTCGACGAACGCCTACTCCGGCTCGCTGTCCTGGTCCAACTTCTTCTCCCGCGTCCTGCACAAGCACCCCGGCCGCGTCGTGTGGATCTTCCTGAACGTCGGCATCTCGCTCGCGCTGATGGAGGGCGGCGTCTTCGGGTTCCTCAACAACGTCCTCGGCTTCTACTCGAACGTCGCGATCGCCTGGATCGGCGCCGTCACCGCGGACCTCGTCATCAACAAGCCCCTGAGACTCAGCCCGTCCTACATCGAGTTCAAGCGCGCGCACCTGTACAACTTCAACCCGGTCGGCTTCGGCTCGATGCTGATCGCCTCGGCGGTCTCGATCGCGGCGTACTTCAGCGCGTTCGGCGCGTACGCCAAGGCCTTCTCGCCGCTGATCGCGCTCGCCATCGCGCTCGTGCTCTCGCCGATCCTGGCCTACGCGACGAAGGGCAAGTACTACATCGCACGCGTGGACGAGCTGGACGAGCCGCTGATCGTGGACGGGCAGCTCTCGGCGGTCGAGCTGACGTGCTCGGTCTGCTCGGACGCCTTCGAGCGGCCCGACATGGCCTCCTGCCCGTTCCACCAGGGCCCGATCTGCTCGCTGTGCTGCAGCCTCGAGGCCGCGTGCCACGACGCGTGCAAGAAGTCGGAGACGGTGACGGCGGGACCGGTCGAGCTCGGCATGCCCACCGCGGCGGCGAGCAGTTGACACCGCAGCAGCCCCCGGCACCGGACACGCCAGAGGCGGTCTGGCGGCGCTCCCCGCCGGGGGCTGCTCGGTGAGACGCTCCGCGGCACCGTGCGGTGGGCCGCCGCGGAGCGCCGTCCGCGCGAGACCCGGGTTAGGCCTCGCCGAAGGTGAACCAGTGCACGTTGACGAAGTCGGCCGGCTGTCCGCTGGAGAAGACCAGGTAGACGGTGTGCGTGCCGGTGACGGTGCTGATGTTGGCCGGCACCGTCTCCCAGACCTGCCAGCCGCCGGTGCTGCCGATGGCGAAGCTGCCGACCGGCGTGGCGGTCGGGCTGTCCAGCGCCACCTCGACCAGGCCGCTGATCCCGGATGCCGCACCCGAGGCCACCCGTGCGATGAACTGGTCGGCCCCGGTCGAACCGAAGGCGACGTTGTCATACGCGAGCCAGCACCCGTTGTCGATCCAGCCCACGTCCTCGCCGCCGCCGGTGTCCGAGGTGGTCTCCGTCTGCGTGCCGTTGTTGGCGCTGTAGGACGAGGCCGCGATCTGCGAGTACGCGCTGACCGTGCTGCCGCTGCCACCGCCGCTGGTCGCGGTCGGGGAGGCCGAGGCGGTCGGCGAGGAACCGGCGCTGGCCGTCCCGCCGCCGACGGCGATCGTCAGCAGCGTCGGGTTCCCGTCGGACACGAAGCCGGACTGGTCGGCGCCGCCGGTCGGGGTCACGTCGTCGTACGGGAAGGCGTAGCCGCGGCCGTCCAGGTTGGCCGCGTGCACGATCCGCGCGTAGTGGTTGGTGACGGAGTTCTGGTAGTAGTCCGCCGGGTTCTCGTCGTCCGGCTGGTCGCTGTCGATCAGCAGCGTGGTCCGGTTGAACGCGGCGCTGATCCGCGCGACCAGCGGGCCCAGCTCACCCGCGGTATCGGCGAACGGGCCGGTGCTGCAGCTGAAGATGTCGGCGGCGGACGGCTGGGCGAACGTGCCGACGCCCGGGAAGTCCAGCACGCCGCCGGAGACCGTGCCGGAGACGCTCCCGTAGGAGGCTTGCGTGTCCACGGTCAGCGACGCGCTCGCGTACTTCGACCAGACCTCGTTCACGTAGGGCTGGAAGTAGCCGGAGAACAGCGAGGAGTCCATCACGATGCCGTTGTTCGGGCTCAGCGCGCGCAAGTTACTGCCGTTCGAGGTGACGACGAGCTTGTCCCAGCCCGCGCCGTCCGAGGCGTTCTGCGCGATCAGGTTCGAGCACACCGTGTTCAGGCCGCCCGCCGGCATGCCGCTGACGGTCTGCACGGCGCCCGAGGAGTTGGTCAGCGCCAGGGAGACCGGGATCGAGACGAAGTCGACGTAGCTGATGTTCGCGTAGAGCTGCGAGCTGTTGTAGGTGAACTCGCAGAAGTCCCACATCAGGTTGATGTTGGGGTCCGCGGAGTTGCTCACCGAGGGCTCGACCAGCGCGGGCCCGGGGTTGAGCAGGAAGGTGATCTGCCCGCCGATGGAGAACCAGATCCGCCCCCCGGCGATCTGCGGGATGGTGATCGTCGTGCTGGATCCCGGGGCGCCGAGCGGGATCGCGCAGTTCGCGCCGAGCGCGGACCCGGTGCTGCTCGGCGAGGTCGGGTAGTACACCGTCTGCCCGTCCGCCTCCAGCAGCATCAGTGCATTGCCGTTGTTGAGCGCCTGCCCGGTGACGTAGGCGTAGACGTCGCTGGAGGTCGTGGTGTTCTGCAGTTCGATCTGGAGCGTGGGCGTGGTGGCGGACGCGCTCCAGTTCAGCGCCTCGGAGCCGAGGCCGATCGCGGCCCCGCCGACCGCGGCCGAGCCGATGAGCAGCTTCCTGCGATTGATCATGGGTGTGGGTTCCCCTTCGTGGACGGAAACGTTTCCGGCAGCCGAGTCGGCTCTGAGTATGGAAAAGCCGGGGCGGCGCGTCAATTAACTACGACTTAAGACCGGCTAGCGTTCACTATTTCCGGTCCGGTGGAATCGATCTCGTTCTTCGCCGCTTCTGTCGGGTTCGTGGGTTCGGTTTGTGCTTGGTGGTTGGCCTTCCTACGTTCCGGCACTGCGCTGCGCTTCGTGCCGGACCTCGTACGGCGGCCTGCCTGCGTCGGCGCTCTCCGTCGTCCTCCCTCCGGTCATCCTCTACGCGTACTCT
>Ga0302314_10002472_pt1 | contig 34187 bp, 27 predicted proteins | sample III_Palsa_N2_3_FD_200533 | JGI IMG/M metagenome (GOLD analysis project Ga0302314, IMG submission 200533) | Peat permafrost microbial communities from Stordalen Mire near Abisko, Sweden - III_Palsa_N2_3 | ecosystem: Environmental > Terrestrial > Soil > Palsa > Peat permafrost | place: Sweden...
GAGGCGTCCTCGACGCAGGCGGGCACCACCCGGAGTACCGGGGCCTCGGAGAGTCTCTGGGCTGGGGCGAGGGCTTCCACCTCGGGCTCGGTGTCGACCAGTGCGCGGGGCGAGAGCAACGCGGCCTTGGCCGGGGAGGCATTGGCGACGGCCGTCGCCGGGCGGAGGGGGGAGGGGAGGGCGCGGGTGGTGTTCGGCGCGGGGGTAGCAGAGCGCTGCAGGAGTTTTCGCGGCATGCGGCCGCTGAGGAAGTAGGAGAGCGCCGTGTTGCGCAGCTGCATCAAGTCCAGCTGGACGGCGCCGAGAAGTGTCTGTGCGGCGCACCGGACGCGGGTGACGGCAATGAGGAGGTGCAGGCAGTCCACCTCGGAGGAACCGCAGTGCCGGGCGATGTCCTGGGCCCGGGCCCGAACTTCCACCAGCGTCCCCTCCGGCTCGGTGGGAGCGCCGTTGAGCTTCCCGAGAAGGGTGTCCTCGTCCACCCCGCGCTCTCGCAGAAGACGCGCGCCAGGGTTGTCCACGGTGAAGAGGGCGAGCACCACGTGGGCCGACGTCAGCTGCTGGCCAACAGACCGGGCAATGTCTTCGGCCTCGGCGAGCACCTGTAACAAGTCGCTGCTGTCGACCATCCCTGGACGGTCCTCCCCGCGTCGGCGGGACGTGTGGCGGGCGGTTTGTCTCCAGCGGAGCGCGAGCCTGGCTTTTGTCGTTTACCCCGGGGGTCCCCGGCCCGCAAAAATTCTGCTACAGGGCGCAACACCGCGGTTTTCGGGCCCCTCTTGCCGAGGGAACCCGCGGTGGCAATCGCACACACCGCGGCGCGTAACTCGCGTCGCACGATGGCACTCTTGCTTACCAAGGTACTGACCAACCCATCGGAGGGCGTGCCGGCTGCCGTGGAAGCCCGGCGGGCGCTCTGGCCCGTGGTGTTCCTGTCCCTGGCCACCGCGTTTGGGGGTGCAGCCTTCGCCGTGAAGTGGAATGCGGCTCCCTCCATCATCCAGGGCCTGGAGAAGAGTGGGCAGCTCAAGGGCATGCCGGAGGCGGACCTCGCGGACCAAATCCAGCAGGCGCAGCGGCTGAAGCTGGTGACGTCCGTGGCCGGCGGCCTTGTCCTTCCGGTGCTGATGGTGCTGGGCATCGCCGTGGCGCTGTCTCTGCTCGCCTGGCTGCTCGGGAAGAAGGGTTCCTTCAACGGCTTCTTCACCGCGGCGGCGGTGGGACTCTTACCGCTGGCACTCGCCAGGTTTCTTTACGGACTCGTTGCTCTGGTACAGACATCGGTGAGCGAGGACAGGGCGGCGACGCTGTTGCCCTCGACTCTGGCCTTCGCCTTGCACTCTCAGTCCCCCAAGCTCATGCGCCTTCTTTCTTCCCTCGACTTCTTTCACCTCTGGGCCGCGCTCCTCATCGGGATTGGCTTCGCCGCCGTGGTGGGCATGCGGCGCCGGCAAGGCCTGCTCGTCGGCGCGGCGCTGTTCCTCGCGCAGCTGGGCGTCTTCGGCCTTGGGCTGCCGGGTCTGTCCTCAGGGGGTGGAAAGTGACGGGCCTCCTGCTCTCGCTGGTCGTCGCCGCCACACCCATCACCATCGACCAGGTCAAAGCCGAGGCGCGGAACAACCTGACGGCCATCACCGCCTATTACACCTGGCTCGAGAGCTACGAGACGGTCGCCATCCAGCGCGCCGACCTTGTCCCGCAGGTGTCGGTTTCCTCCTTCGGTGCCCGGACGTGGATTTCGCCCACCCCGGCCCATACGACGACCCTTCCCTCAGGACAGCCCTTCCCCATCCCCGCGCAACCCTCCAGCCGGGTGAACAACTTCGGTCTCGGCGCCAACATCAACCAGGTGGTGTTCAACATCACCCAGTGGTACCAGCTGAAGCAGGCCGGCGCGCTGGAGCGGGCCAACAGGGGCCTGGCCGAGGACCAGGAGGACCTCTCCGAGCTCGAAGCCATCCGCCGCTTCTATGTGCTGTACACGGCGCAGGACTCGCTGCGCGTCTTCGAGGAGACGGCTCACAAGAGCAAGGAGCTGTGGGACCGCGCCGAGGCGCTCTACGAGGCGGGCAAAGGCATCAAGGGAGATGCGCTGGCGGCGCACGTGAACTACGGCACCGACCTCAACAACGCCATCCAGCAGCACATCGCCGTGGTGCAGGCGCAGGCCGACCTGGCGTCCTGGCTGGCCCGTCCGGAGAGCGAGGAACTCGAGGCCATCGAGCCCCCGAGCTTCGGCGAGAAGCCGGCCGAGCCCCCGAGCTTCATCGAGGCCGATGGGGTGGCGAAGCACAAGCGCGCCATCCTCCGGGCCTACTGGGCGCAGATTGATGCCGCGCAGAGCAACATCACCATCCAGCAGTCGGCACTCTTTCCAAGGTTGACCGGGAACTTCCAGTTCCAGCACAACACCAACGACTTCAACTCGGCCTTCAGTCACCTGGGCGAGAACAGTTCCTACCAGGTGGGGCTGAGCCTGACCTGGAGCATCTTCGACGGGATGCAGACGTTCGCCGCTTCGCGGCAGGCGGAGGAGGCAAAGCGCCTCACCGAAGCCACCTACAAGCAGGCCCTCCTCGACGTCAGCGGGCAGGTGCGCACCGCGCTCGACGCATTGACCAACCAAATGCGGGCGCTGGACGTGCTGGTTGAGAACCGTGAGACCGCAGCCAAGAATCTCGCCTACTTCCAGGAGCGCTTCAACGCTGGTGCAAGCAACACGCTCGATGTTCGTGATGCACAGGTGAAGCTTCTGACGGCGGAGCTGACCCTCTTGCAGACACGCGCGGCGGTAGAGAACGCGAAGGCCAACCTCGAGCGCGCGGTCGGTACGCTCAGTGATGGAGTGATGCCATGACGTGGTGGAAGGGGATGATTCTGGGGGTACTCGCGCTGGGAGTGGTGGCCATCACGGTTGCCGGTCTCAAGGACCGTCCACCGCCAGCCGTCGAGGTGCAGACCGCCAAGGTTCGCAAGGGCGCCATCTCCCGGGTGGTGGTGGGCGCGGGGAAAGTCGAGTCCGTCACCACCGTGAAAATCTCCTCCAACCTCTCCGGAGACCTGCTCCAGCTCTTCGTCAAGGATGGAGACCCGGTGAAGAAGGGCATGGTGCTGGCCAAGATTGATGACCGGCCCTTCCTCGGTCGGGCCAAGCAGAACCTGGCGACGGCCAACGCGGCCAAGAGCGACATCGCCAATGCCCAGGTCGATGTCGACCGCTACACCCTCGAGCTCAAGCGCACCAAGACGCTGGCGGAGCGAGGCATGTCGTCGGGCGCCGAGCTCGACCTGGCCAATTCCAACTCCGCCGGCGCGATGGCGCGCCTGGCCTCGGCCCGGGAGAAGTACACGAGCAGCGTGGCGATGTACGAGCAAGCGCAAACGGATGTCTCGCGCACCGAGCTCGTGGCCCCCATCGATGGCAACGTCATCGAGCTCTCGCGTGAGATTGGCGAGCGGGTGCGCGGGTCGGACTTCAGCGAGGACACGGTGATGACCATCGCCGCGCTGAACAACATGCAAGTGAAGATTGAGGTGGGTGAGCACGAGGTGGTGTTCCTCAAGCCCGGCCAGCGGGCCGAGCTGAGCGTCGATGCACTCGAAGGCCAGACCTTCGAGGGTTCGGTCGTGGAAATCGCCCAGAAGGCGACCATCAAGAACCCGGGCACCGAGTCCGAGGTCACCACCTTCCCGGTGAAGGTGCTCCTCGACAGCCGGCCGGCAGGCGTCTTGCCCGGAATGTCGTCCGAGGTTCGCATCACCGCCGAGACACGGGGAGACGCAATCATCGTCCCCATCCAGGCTGTCACCGTGCGGCCGGAGAAACTGCTCCCCGACATGAAAACGCCGGGCGAGGCGAACACCACCCTCACCGCCAAGCACAGTCGAGAGACGCTGGCTAAGGTCGTCTTCGTCGTCGACGCCGACAACAAGGCCCACGCCCGCCGTGTCCGCACCGGCATCGCCTCGGACACGGACCTGGAAATTCTCGAAGGACTCCAGGACGGCGAGAAGGTCGTCGAAGGTCCCTTCCGTACCGTCTCCAAGGAGCTGAAGGACGGGGACCGCCTCAAGGAGAACCAGCCGGTTGCCGCTGGTGCCCACACCCCGTCCCAGGGCTAGGCGGCGACGACGCACATGCTCATCCAGCTCGAGGACATCAAGCGGTACTACAAGGTCGGCGAGGAGGAAGTGCACGCCCTGGACGGCGTCTCCATTGCCATCGAGAAGGGTGAGTGGGCGTCCGTCATCGGGCAGTCGGGCTCGGGGAAGAGCACGTTGATGAATGTCCTGGGCTGCCTGGACACCCCCACGTCGGGCCGCTACATCCTCAATGGCAAGGATGTGAGCGGGATGTCGGACAACGCGCTGGCCGATATCCGAAACCAGGAGATTGGCTTCATCTTCCAGACGTTTCAGCTCCTGCCGCGAGAGACCGCCCAGGCCAACGTCGAGCTCCCACTCGTCTACCGGGGCCTGCGGGCGCGCGAACGGCACGAGCGAGCGGCCGCGGCGCTGGAGAAGGTGGGACTCGGGAACCGTGTCCACCACCGTCCCAACGAGCTGTCCGGTGGCCAGCGCCAGCGCGTGGCCATCGCCCGGGCGCTGGTGACCGAGCCTTCGCTTCTGCTGGCGGACGAGCCCACCGGGAACCTGGACTCGGCCACCGGCGAGGAGATTATTCGGCTCTTCGAGCAGCTGCACGCCGCCGGCCACACGCTGGTACTGGTCACCCACGAGCCGGCCATCGCCGCGCGGTGCCCGCGCGCGGTCCGTCTCATGGACGGCAAGGTGGTGTCCGATGGACCGGGCGCGCAGGTGGCGCTAGAGAGTCGGGCCGAGCGGGCGCGGGCTTCCGCTGCCGCTGCTGCCCTGTGAACCCCAGCATCGAGCTCTACGAGGGAGGCCGCATCGCGCTGGGTTCGCTTCGCGCCAACCCTTTGCGGACCTTGCTCACCGTGGCCGCAGTGGGCATCGGCGTGGCGACGCTTCTGGCCATCATCGCCATCGTCCAGGGCCTGAATGCCTCGTTCGCCCGCCAGCTGGCCAGCCTCGGTACGAGCACCCTGAACATCTCGCGGACGCCGCAAATCTCCATCGGGCCGAGCTGGTGGATGTACCGGAACCGGAGGCAGCTCACGGTGCCCCAGATGCAGGCCATCGCCAACCAGTCGCACTACGCGGCCTTCGTCGTTCCCGAGCTGAACGAGGAGAGCAAAGACATTACCAGCCGCGAGCAGACCGCCTCCGGTGTCGACGTGACGGGCACGCTCGGCGACTTCCAGCGCATCGGTGGCTACGAAGTCACCCAGGGGCGTTTCATCACCGACGCCGACAGCGACAACGAGCGCTTCGTCATCGTCCTCGGCTCGCAGGTGGCCGAGGCGCTCTTTCCCAATCGCAGCCCGGTGGGGGAGAGCGTCCGCATCGACAACCGGCCCTACCGGGTGGTGGGCGTCCTGGCCGCCAAGGGGCAGCTGCTCGGGCAAAGCATGGATCTGGTGGCCTTCGTGCCCTTCCGGAGCTTCCTCAGCGTGTACGGGAAGCGCGACTTCCAAATCGACGTCGCGATCGACGACCGCAAGGACCTGGACAAGACGGAGGATGAGATTACCGGCATCCTCCGGCGCGCGCGCAACGTGCCCCCGGACAAGCCCGATGACTTCAGCATCTTCCGGGCCGAGCAGCTGGCCGACACCTACAACAGCCTGACGGGTGCCCTCTACGGCGTGGCGGTGGCGGTGGGCGTCATCACCCTCATCGTCGGGGGCATCGGCATCATGAACATCATGCTGGTCAGCGTGCGCGAGCGCACCCGGGAAATTGGCGTGCGGCGCGCGCTCGGGGCGCGGCGTCGCACCATCGTCATCCAGTTCCTCCTCGAGGCCTCGACCGTCTCGGCATTGGGCGGCGTCATCGGAACGGCGGTGGGGCTCGGTCTGGCCAAGCTGGTGGCCGCCCTGACCAGTCTCACCGCGGCGGTGCAACCCCTGACGGTGTTCGCCGGCGTGGGCTTCGCCGCCCTGGTGGGCTTGGTGTTTGGCATCTGGCCGGCGGCGCGCGCAGCGCAGCTCGACCCGGTCGAGGCTCTCCGGCACGAATGAAGGCGCTCAGCGGCTTCTTGGACAACGTGCGGCTGGCCTTCGGGACCCTGTGGGTCAACCCGCTGCGCTCCTTGCTCACGCTCTTGGGCGTCGTCATCGGCGTGGCCACCGTGGTCTCGATGATGGCGCTCATCGAAGGCTTGCGGCTGAAGGTCACCCGAGACCTTTCCCAGCTCGGCGCCAACGCCTTCACCGTTTCCAAGTGGCCGGGAGGCATCAACTTCGGGCGGATGGACTGGAGGCGCTTTCAGCAGCGTCCGGCCTTCCGGCTGGCCGACGTCCAGCTCATCCGGGGCGCCTGCCCCGCGGTGAAGACGGCATCTGGCCAGGCGGGCTTCGGTGCCTTCAAGGTTGTCAGCGACCGGGCGGAGACCTCTCCCAACGTCTTCACCATGGGCGCCACCGCCGAGTGGATAGACACCAGCGGGATTATTGGCATCGCCGAAGGGCGCTTCTACAGCCCGAGCGAGGTGGAGGAGGAGCGGCCGGTGGTGGTGCTGGGCACGGCGGTGGCAGCGGAGCTCTTCCCCGGCGAGAGTCCTCTTGGCCAGACGGTGCGGGTGGGCGGCAAACTGCTCCGGGTCATCGGGGTACTGAGCAAGCGAGGCAAGTTTCTCGGTCTCTTCAACATGGACAACATCGTCGTGCTCCCCCTCACCACGGCGCTGGATGACTTCGGCAAGGACCACAACGTGCGCATCAACGTCATGGCCGAGGGCCCGGAGCTGGTGCAGAGGGCTCAGGACGAGGTGACGGCGGTGCTTCGGCAACGGCGCGACGTGGCCCCGGGGGCTCCCAACAATTTCGAGATTGACACCAACGAGTCGGTCACCCGCACGTTCAACAACCTGAGCCAGGTCATCACCGCCGCCGGTGCTGGCATCTGCCTCTTGTCCCTCATCGTCGGGGGCATCGGCATCCTGAACATCATGCTGGTGTCCGTCACCGAGCGGACCAAGGAGATTGGCATCCGCAAGGCGCTGGGCGCCAAGCGAGCGCGCATCCTCGGGCAGTTCGCCATCGAGGCGGTGACGCTCTCCTTCGTCGGCGGCGTCATCGGACTCTTGCTCGGCTTCGGCATCTCGTTCCTCGCCCGCTGGGCGCTCGGGTTTCCCACCGTCGTCCCGCCCTGGGCCGTGGCGCTGGCCCTCGTCATGAGCAGCGGGGTAGGTCTGGTGTTTGGCATCTACCCTGCGGCGCGCGCCGCCCGGCTCGACCCGGTTGAAGCGATGCGCATGGAGTAGGGTAGAGAAACCCTGCGGTGAGCTTCCACCTGCCATTCCGTGGCTTGGGCCTGAGCAGCAACCTGTCGGTCCATGACGTGCCGCAGCCGTGGGCCTTGCTCGAGGCCTGCCCCGGGCTCTTCGACGTCGTCGAGTACTCCGCGCCGCTGGACATCGCCCAGGCGCGCCGCGAGGCGTCTCTCTTTCCCGTTCTGTGGGAGGCCCGCGAGCGGGTGCCGGTGCTTTTCCATCCGGTGCACCTCAACCTCTATGGCCCGGAGCTCGAGCGCACCGAGGCCCTGGCCGCCCTGGACGCCCACGCCCGGGCAGTGAATTCCTCGTGGGTGGGTAACGACGTGGGCTGGTGGCACCAGCGTGGGCAGCCACTTCCCGGCTACCTCTACCTTCCCCCGCCCCTCACTGCCGAGGGACTGGCCGACGCGGTGGCCCACGCCCATCATGTGCAGTCCCACCTCTCGGTGCCGCTGGTACTCGAGAACCCGGTGGCGGTGTGGCGGCGCGGAAGCATGCACGTCCTGGACTTCATGGCCGAGCTGCACCAGCGCACCGGGTGTCCGCTGCTGCTCGACGTGGGACACCTCCTCTCGGCGCAGCTTGCCGCCGGGCTCTCTTTGGCGCAGGGGCTGGACGATTTTCCCCTCGCGGCGGTGGTGGAAGTCCACATCGCCGGTGGCGTGGTGACGCGCGGTGAAACCGGGCGTGGCTTCTACGCTGATGACCACACCCAGCCGGTGCGGGAAGAGCTCTTCGCTTTACTGGCGGCGCTGCTTCCGAAGTTGTCGTCCCTGCGCGCCCTGGTCTTCGAAGGCGATGGGCACCCAGCGGACATCGCGGCGCGGACGCTTCGCCGGCTGCGCGCGCTGTGGCCGGTGCGCTCGGGGGCCGTCCTTTCCTGGCGGCGGGCGGCGCCGCCATCGCCCACGTGCCTGGGGGCCAGCGCTCCGTGGACCCTCTTTGACGCAGCCTATGGCCAATCACCCGTGACCGCGGAGGACAGGGAGGGGCTGGCCGCGGACCGAAGCTTCCGGCTGGCGGTGCTTGCCGATGCACTGGACCAGCACTGGCCACTCTCCCGGCTGGTGCTGGCCGGGACGCGGGAGCGGCTCGAGGCCTTCGCGTCCTCGCCGCAGTTTCGCAGCCATTTCGAGCAAGGGACGCCCCTGGCACCTGCCTTCGGGGCCTGGGGACGCGGTGTGGTGCGGGCCTGCCCGGAGCCCGCTGGCCTCGGGGCGCTGGCCTTCGACACCTGGGCGCAGCAGGTGGCCGGGGGCTCCGGGCGGGGGACCTTCCCGGTGGACCTGGCCGAGGCCCTCTTCGCCGCTCGGGCGCTGCGCCGCCACCTCGGGACGCGCGCCTGGGCCACCGGCGTGGTGGAGACGAGCGGGCTGGAGGGCCTGGCCCAGGTGGTGGCCCGCGCACCCGCTGAGCCCTGGGCGGTGCACGCGGTGTGGGAGGCGGGACGACTGGGCGTCCATTCCGACGTACGAAACATGGAAGCAGAGGCCGAAAATGGCGATGCTGGCTGAAGTTGACCGCCTTTCCCTGGAGCTCAGCCTCGAATGAGCCGAAACGCCTTCATTCTCTTTCTCCTCGTAGTCGTCGGGCTGTGCGCCGTGGGCGTCGTCAACTGGCGTCGAGCCGAGGCGCAGGAATTCGCGCTCCAGCGCGAGCTCGCTGCCAGCAAGCTGCGCGCCGACGCCCTGGAGCGGCTGGGGTGGATTCGTTCCATCCCCGAACAGAAGCAGTACCAGGACGAAGTGCAGGCCTTCTTCAAATGGTACTTCGAGGGCGTCGACGCCTACCGGAAGCGCTTCAACTTGAGCCCGGGCTTCGATGACTACCTGGTGGAGTTGGAGCAGCGAAAGGTGCAGGAGAAGGAGATGGAAAACCTGCCCACCCTGCCCGACGGCCGGCGGGCCGCGGTGCCGGCCTCCCGGACGGTGGACCGCAAGGCCTTCTTCGACGCGGAGAAGGGCCTCTTCGACCGGATGCACACCGGGCGGTACGTGCCCCTCTTCTCTGGCACCGACAAGGGCATGCGCCTGGATGTGGTGGGTGCCGACGTCAGCGCCGCCGGCGGCAAACCCCGCGTCCGGCTGCCGCTCGTCCTGTGGGGTGCGCAACGCTACACCAAGGAGGATGAGCGCCCCGGAACGAAGCGGGTGGTGACGTCGGCGGACATCGCCGCCACCTTCCGGCTGCTCGACACCAACGGAAAGCTGGTGGCGGAGATGACGGCGGGGTCCCCAGGAATGAAGAACGACTTCCCCGAGCGGCTCATCGCCGAATTCCCGCCGCAGGTTGTCCTGGCCCAGTACGAGTTTGAGCGTGTCCCGGCCGGCGTGGCGCAGATGGAGGCCACCTTTAGCGTGCGCTCGCATGCGCCGAGTGGCGGGGATGCCAACGCCACCTACACCTGGAAGACGTCCGTCCCGGAGGAGTGGAGACTGGGTCCTGGCGAGACGTGGGAAGGGGCGCAGGAGAGCGAACGTAGCCAGGAGGACATCAACGCCGGCACGCCGGCCAAGCCGGCCGCCAAGCCGGCGCGAAAGCGGTAGCCGGAGGAAGAAGCCCAACAGGGTTTTCCCCTAGCGCCCGGCGAAGTCCCTGAAAGGCGCTCGCCGGTGTGAAAGCGGTGCCAGCGTCGGGCGGAAGGGCGGAGGCACTGCCGTGCCAGAGGAGAGCCAGGCTGCGGAGCGTGGCCCGGCTCCACAGCATTCAAGACACCTCAGGGCGTCTCGGGGACCACCACGCCCAGGCTCGCGCCGAGGTTCCACACGGTGAGGTCACCGGCGGCATCGAGCACGGCCACATCCAGCTTCTCGGTGGCAGCGAGCGCATGCAGACCGCCCGGGGAAGGAATCTCGGCCACCACCCGGCCCGAGCGGACGTCCAGCGCGCGGACGGTTTCCCCTGGAACGAGCAGCACCTGGCGCTGCAGCACGGCCGAGGCGACCGAGTGCGTCCGCTGACCCTCCAGGCGCCAGTCGACCTTGCCCTGCGCGTCGACTCGCACCGCCGAGCCATCGGCCGCGGTGGCGAGCGAGGCGTCAGCGTCTGGACTCAGTGCCCAGGGCCCCGGTCCGAGCGGGAGCGGGCGCTCCCACAGCGTCGCACCGCGAGGGCCGAGGCAGAGCAGCACCGGGGCCCCGTCGCGTTGCCCGAGCACGCGCAAGCGCGAGCCCCGCGCCAGTGGCGGGGCGACGCACGCCCAGGGAAATTCGCGCAGCCAGCGGACGACTCCCTGGTGCGGGTCGAGGACGAGGATGCCCATGCGGTCCCCGCGCCCGAGGGCTGCTGCCGCCGAGCGTCCCCAGGGCAACGGCGGCCCGAGGCAGGGAAGGGGAGCCGGGAGGCGGAAGCGGACGCTTCCTTCGGCCAGGTCGAGTCCATGCACCGTTCCGGACTCCGCGGCGACGAGGACGCGACCCGAATGAAACCCGAGGTGGAGCCTCTGAGGGCGCTGGGGTTGAAACCGCCAGAGTTCGCGACCGGTGAAGCGGTCCAGGGCGCGCACGCCACTCGGCTGCGTGGTGAGGACGAGTTGCTCATCCGTCACCAAGAGCGGCCCTTTCAGCGTGGCCCCGTCATGGTCCCGGAACCATCGCGCCTCGGGCTCCTGCAGACGAATCCCTTGCCACCGCAACTCGTCTGCGAGGAGGCCCTCGCCGCCGGCCCCCAGGACAATCCCCCTCGGGGCTACCCGGCGCTGCACCACCTCGCCCTCGCGTGTCACCACCGCGGCGTGGGTGCGGGCCAGTAGCACGAACCCCAGGCCGACGGGCCGGAGCTCGGAAGCTCCTTCGTCTGCCAAAGCCTTGGCGTGGCCCCGCCGCAGAAACCCCAGCCGGCGTACCTGAGCGCCAGGCTGCAACGGAGGCGCCGGCGGCCTTCGTCTACCGCGTCGCTCGACGGGCGGTTGTTCCTCCGCGGGCCGAGCGACCAGCCCGCGCAGCGCGGCGAGGACGGCCCGGCCACGTGCGGTGAAGTCGACCAAGTACCGGTTCTCGGCAAACCGCGCGTCGAGCGCCGGAAGCAGCGAGGCGAAGCCAAGGGCGGGAGCAACCATGGCCTGGGCCACCGCCTCGGCTGGCCAGGGCAGCGTCCAGGCCGGGGCGGCGACGCCGCCGTTGAGCAGGTCGAGTTGCCACTGGGACGGGGCGCCGGCGGGCGAGAAACGAAGCGTCCGTTCACCGGCTTCGAGTGCCCGTACCACCTCCTCCGCCTGGCGCAGGAGCTCCAGCACCAGCAGTCCGGCGGGTCCGTGGACTTCAAAGGACGCCACGCCCCCGGTCACGAGCTCCAGACGGCTGGGAAGTGCGAGGAGGGCGACCGGCACCGGCGTCCGGCGTTCTTGCACGCAAAGCAGTCCGTCCGGGTCACTGGCCTGCAAGCGGAAGCCAGGGACGGACCGAGGCTCGAGGCGGAGGCCCCATCCGGGGGGCTGCTTGGCCAAGGGCCGCGCATCGCGGTCGGCCCGAGACAGGAGGGCGCGCGCCCTCTGTCGAAGCCGGGCGGGTGCCCCCGAGGCCCGCAAGTCCGAAATCCACCCCTGTGCCGCCCGCACCACCGCACCCCGCCAAGCCTCGGCGTCGAGGCGCACCGGTGGGCGCACCGCACCGGCCGGCCGCCCGAGGCGCAGGACATGAAGCTCGAAGCTTTCCTTCTGCCGGACGAGCAGGAGCTCCTGCGAGGACTCCGGCAGAGACACCTGGGCCATGGGCTGGCCTGCCGCCAGCGCCGCCGTCGCCTGGAGCAGTTGCTCCATCACCAGGCCGAGGGGCTCCTCGCTCGCCCCGGGGACGAGGGCCATGCCGTCGAGCTCCAGGCCGAACCCATCCAGGGCCTCGGCGGCGCCCTCGTACTTCCAAAGCTGTCCTATTCGGATGCGAAGCATGGTACGGACGTTCGATTGACAGTTAGCGACGGCGCCCGGTACCGTGCGCCCTTTGCTTCCGCAGGCCAACGCCGCGGAAATGCTTGGATTCCTATGACATTTTATGAGGCTGCGATCCGGGTGCTGGAGGCGGAAAAACGTCCGCTCACCACCCAGGAGATCACCGAACGCTCCGTTTCCCAAGGGTTGTTGAGCCACGTCGGGAAGAACCCGGCGGAGACGCTGCGCTCGCGCCTGGCGGTGATGTCCCGACGGACCCGTGACCGACGGGTGAGCGTCGTGGGGGAGGACACCTTCGCGCTCCTGGAGTGGGGACTGCCCGAGGACGCCGAGGCGCTCGGCCGCATGGCCCTGGCCGAGGAGCCGGTGCCCGTGGAGGAGCCGGCCCCGCTGCGTGCCATGGAGCGGCACCCGGAATCTCGCTCCGAGGGTGCCCGGGCGGCCCGGCAAGAGCGCCATGGGCGGCGCCACGAGCCTGAGCGCAAGGGGAGCCGTCGCCGCTTGCCGCCCCTGGAAGAGGTGGCCTTCGAGATGCTCAGCGAGCTGACGGAGCCCATCGCCCCGGCCGCGCTGCTGGAGCGTGCCGTTGGTCGCGACCTCGCCTCGCCCCAGGCCGGAGTGGAGCAGTTGCTCACGGCGCTGGTCACCGAGAATCAGCGGCGGATGGACGGGGGTCGGGTTCCGCACTTTGCGCTCCTCCCGGATGGAACGCTGACGGTGGACCGCTCCGGGAAGCCGCCGGCGGAGTTGCAGGCGGCCTTCGCTGCCGCTTTGGGGCTGCCGGTGGCGGAGGGAAGGGTGGTGCTCGGCTCTCCGAGGCCCGTGGAGTCTGGCCCGGACGCGGCCCTGGTGGCCTCGGCACGTGTCGCGGTAAGGGAGGCGCGCCGCAGCGTTGCTCGGGCGCTTCGCTCGCACCTCGCGGGGCTGGATGCCGGCACCTTCGAGCGGGCGTGCATCAAGATGTTGCACGGACACAACTTCCGCGAGCTGAAGGTGGTGAAGCGCGGCAAGGACGGACCGTTGATGACCGGTCGCCGTCGTGATGGAAGCCTCGAACTGCGCTACGCCATCCGGATCCTCAAGGGCGGTGGGGGTGTGGACCGGCGCGTCGTCCTGGACTGCCGCCGGGACCTCGGTCAGCACGCCGCACAGATGGGCCTGGTGCTTGCCAGTGGAGATGCGCGCGGGGAGGCCCGCACCGAGGCGGTCGCGCAGCCGGCGCTGGTGCTCCTGTGGTGCGGCGAGGGGTTGGCTGACAAGTTTCTCGAAGCGCACGCTGGGGTGCGGGTCACGCATGCCGAGCTGTTCGAGATTGATCCTGCCTTCTTCCAGTCGGCTGCGCGGGTGGCGGCCGAGGTGCGCGAGCGCCGCGAGGAACGTCGCCGGGAACGGGCCGAGCTGGACGACGGGACGGAGCCTGCGTCTGGGGCGGAGGAAGCGGAGGCGACTGGGGCAGGCGAGGACGCTGTCGCCGGCGCGCCGGGCGAAGACGTCCCGGCCGGTGCCGAGGGCGAGGCCGGCGCGGACCGCAAACGCCGACGGCGCCGGAGGCGAGGCCGGCGTGGGCGCGGCCCACGGCCTGGGGAGCCCGGCGAGGCGGTTCCCGGCACCGAAGGCCCGGCCAGGGAGGGTAGCCCCCAGCCGGAAGGGGCCTTACCCCCGGACGGCCCGGAGGCGGCCGAGCCTCCAGCGGTGTCGACACCCCCCGGTGCGGCGAGCGAGGGAAGCGCGCAGTAGACTCCCCGGGGTGACGAGGCTTCCGCCGCTCCTTCTGGGTACGGGCCTGGCCGTCCTGGCCGGCTGCCGGCCACAGCCACACTGGGTGGAACGGGTGGACGTCGTTTCGGCGTCGGTGGTGGATGTCCCGCTGCTGGGGACATCGGCAGCCCAGCTTCAAGCGGACGTCGTGCGGCGAGTTGCCGCCGAGCCACACCTCAAACTCGTCGGCATGGCTGGTCCTCCGCCGGAGGGCGCGCCCCTGGTCCGGCTGTTGCTCGAGCTGTCCGGGGTTCGAGAGGTGTTCCGGGCAGGGCGCGACGGTCCGGAGGTGGAAGTGGTGGCGGACCTCACCCTGCGCCGGAGGAGCGAGGCCGGCACGGAGCGAAGCGAGCTCTGGGCCTCTGGGTTTGCCCGCCCTGCCGGCGAAACCTTCGAGGACCGCCAGGAGGCGGCGCGCCGAGCGCTGGACCAGACGCTCGAGGACTTGGTGCACGGTGCCCGTGCCCAGCTCGATGCCCTGGACCGCAGCGACGGGGCGCTGGTGAAGGAGCTCGCCTCGAGCGATGCCCGGGTGCGGGATGCCGCGCTGGATGTCCTTGCGACGCGGAAAAACCCGAGGGCGGTGGCGCCGCTCATCGAGCGCTTGCAGTCGGACGACGCGTTGCTGGTCCGACGAGGGATGGGTGCGTTGGTCGAGATGCGTGCCACCCAGGCCGTGCCGGCGCTGATTGACCTGACGCGCGGGAAGGACCCCGGCTTCCAGAGGGAGCTGGTCTTCGCTCTGGGGGCAATCGGTGGGGACGAGGCGCGCGCCTACCTGTACACGGTGGCCCAGGGTCACGACAGCCCGGGGGTGCGCGAGGCGGCCGAGCGCGCGCTGGAGGAGCTCACCCACCGCGAGGCTCTGGCGCCGCAAGAAGGAGCGTCGGTGGAAGCAAAGCGAGGTCAGAGCCGGTGAGAGTCCTTCTTGGATTGGGCGCCTTCGGGCTCCTTGCCTGTGCGCACGTGAGCGAGCCTGCGACGGCCGCGCCCGCCCCAACGGCGCTGCCGAACGCGGGTCGCTACTTCCCGCTCGCCGTCGGCAACCGGTGGAGCTACCGGACGACGGGCGGGGAGTCTGGCGCCGTCGAGGAGGTGGAGATTCGCGGCGTCAAGGACGGCCACTACGCGGACAACCGGGGGCGCCTCTTCTGGCTGAGTCCGGACGGGCTTCGCGACCAGTCTCGCGTCTTCCTGCGCTTCCCGGTCGAGCCCGGCAGGAGCTGGACGGTGCTCCTCGGGCCGGACTCGGTGGAGTCGTGGCGCATCAACTCGGTAGGCAAGCCCTGCTCGGCTCCCGCCGGAGAGTTTCAGGACTGCGTCGAGGTGGAAAGCCGCATCTCGCCCGCTCCCGATGCTCAGTTGGTGAACCGCATCACCTTCGCCGCCGGGGTGGGCATGGTGCGGATTCGAACCACGCTGTTGCGCAACGGAGTCGAGACGCCCCAGACCGAGCTCTTGCTCACGGGGTACGCGGTGGCTCCCCTGCGACCGCCACCGGCCGGCTGAGGCCTCCGGGGTGGCGCCCGAGCGTCATGCCGCTGGGCTACGCTTGCTCGCTCCAGCGCCAAGGCGGATGCGAGTGGTGAACGCGGACCTCCAGGAAAACACGCACGAGGAGCTCATCCTCGGATTGCTTGTCGATGGCGGCCCGGACTACGTCTCGGGCGAGGCCCTCTCGGGCAAGCTCGGCCTGTCGCGCACCGCGGTGTGGAAGGTGGTGAATGCGCTTCGCCGGCATGGGTACCACATCGAGGCGGTTCCTTCGCGAGGCTACCGGCTCCTGGAGACACCCGACCGGCTGACTCCGCTGGAGGTCCTCCCCCTCCTGGAGACGCACGACCTGGGACGCACGCTGCACGCCTTCGACGCCGTGGACTCCACCAATGTGGTCGCCTTTCGACTGGCGATGGAGGGTGCGGAGCACGGTGAGCTGGTCGTGGCCGAGCAACAGACGCAAGGCCGTGGTCGGCGAGGGCGAAGCTGGTCCTCGCCTGGACATCTCAACCTCTACTGCTCGTTCGTGCTGCGCCCCGAGTTGCCGCCCCAACGGGCGCCGGAGCTGACGCTGCTCGCGGCGGTGGCGGTCGCCGAATCGCTACGGGCGGCGGACGTTCCCGCGGACATCAAGTGGCCGAATGACCTCCTGGTGGGAGGGCGAAAGGTGGCAGGAATTCTCACCGAGCTCTCGGCTGACCCGGACCGCGTTCACTTCGTCATCGTGGGCATCGGCGTCAACCTCAATGTGCGCCGGGAGGACTTCCCTCCAGAGCTGGCCGAGACGGCGACCAGCGTCCTGGAGGTGACGGGACGGCCGGTGCTGCGGGCGGCCTTCGCTGCCGGCTTGGCCAGACGGCTCGAGGACTGGCTCGACCTGCACGCCGCTCAGGGTTTTCGGCCGGTCCGGGAACGCTGGCGGGCGCTGTCCGCCACGCTCGGGCAAGAAGTGCTGGTCACGTCGGAGCGGCGGGAGATTCGCGGCGTGGCCATCGACGTCGACGAGGATGGAGCGCTGCGCATTCGGACCGGCGACGGGACGGAGGAACGGGTACTGGCCGGGGACGTGGAGCAAGTGCGGCCCCGCCTCGCGCCGCCTCCCCCCGCCCGGGCGTGGTAAGCCCCCGGGGCACCATGTTGCTCGCCATCGACGTCGGAAACACCAACACCGTGGTCGGTGTCTTCGACGGCCCTCGCCTGGTGGACCACTGGCGGCTGGCCACCGACGCTCGCCGGACCGCGGACGAGTACGGCCTGTGGGTGCGCCAGGCGCTCCCCTATGCCGGCATCGACCCGACGGGCGTGCGAGCGCTGGTGGTGTCCAGTGTCGTGCCTCCCATGCAGTTCAGCCTGGAGAAGATGGCCAGCCGCTATTTCGGCGTGCGTCCCCTCTTCGTCGGGCCAGGCGTGAAGACCGGGATGCCCATCCTCTACGACAACCCGCGCGAGGTGGGTGCGGACCGCATCGTCAATGCGGTGGCCGCGTTCGAGAAGCACCACCAGGGCCTGGTGGTGGTGGATTTCGGCACCGCCACCACCTTCGACGCGGTGACGCCCAAGGGGGAGTACCTGGGCGGGTGCATCGCACCGGGCATCGCCATTTCCATGGAGGCGCTCTTCCAGAATGCCGCCCGCCTGCCGCGGGTGGAGTTCGCCCGGCCGCCGGCCGTGGTGGGGCGGAACACCGTCCACTCCATGCAGTCCGGGTTGGTGTTCGGCTACGCCGGGCTGGTGGACGGCATCTGCGAGCGGATGGCGCGCGAGCTCGCCTTCCCGGTGAAGGTCCTGGCCACCGGAGGCCTGGCACCGCTGCTCGCCACCGAATCGCGCAGCATCTCCGAGGTCGACGAGCTCCTCACCCTGGAAGGCCTGCGCATCATTCACGGACGGAACCATGGCCTCGAATAGTGAGCGTCCCCTCGATTTCCTCCCGCCGGCGCTGCGCAAGCACGTGGACCCGACGTCTCCCGTCCCTTTGCGGATGATGGCGGCCAAGGCCCTCGTCCCGCTCGCACCGGCGGACATGCTGGGAGCGCTTTACCTGCTCACCCAGGACCCGGACGCGAATGTCCGCAACACGGCGACTGCATCGGCGGAGAAGCTCCCGGACCGCATTCTCGGCTCGGCGCTGCGCGACGAAGGTGTGCCGGCCGCGGTGCTGGGTTGGGTCCTGGATCGGCTGTCCACGAACGACGTGTACGTCGAGATGCTGGTCCTCAATGCCTCGACGCCCGACGAGGCGGTGGCGCGCGCGGCGGCCCACTGCAGCCTGCGTGCCCTGGAGATTATTGGCCAGAACCAGCTCCGCCTGCTGCGCCACGAGGACGTGGTTCGCCAGCTCTGCAGCAACCCTCTGGCCAGCCCGGCGCTGGTGGACTCGGTCTGTGACTTCTGCGTGCGCAGCGGATTGCAGCTGGCCGACCTTCCGCAGATGAAAGCGGCCCGCATTCGCATCTTCGGCGCCGACACCGTGCCCGACCCTGGACCGAGCGCGGACGAGGTCCTGCAGGAGTACCAGGTCGGGGATGAGACTGCGCCGCCGCTCGAGGAGGGCAAGCGGCTCAACTTCGCCCAACGCATCATCAAGATGAGCATTGCGGAAAAAATCAAACTCGCCACCAAGGGCAACAAGGAGGCCCGGGGTTACCTCTTGCGCGATAGCAACAAGCTGGTGGCGGTGGCAGCGGTCCGCAGCCCCAAAATCACCGACCCCGAAATCCTCGCCATCTCCAACAGCCGCCAGGCTCACGACGACGTGCTACGGGTGGTCTACGGAAACCGGGAGTGGGTGAAGATGTATCCGGTGAAGCTGGCGCTGGTGAAGAATCCCAAGGTCCCGCTTCCCATTGCCATGAAATTCCTCTCCACGCTGCGCGAGTCAGAGGTGAAGGAGCTGGCGCGGGACAAGAATGTCCCTTCGGGCATCCAGATGCAGGCCCGAAAGGCGATGGAGAAGAGAACCGAGCCGAAGAAGGACGGCCACTAGCAGCCGTTCAGCCTGGGCCAAGGCGCCACTGGAGACGTGCACCATCCCCAGTCTGCTCAAACCTCCCGAGCCCTGAGAGGGTGCCGGTGGTGCCCGTGACGAGTGCCTGGGGACTGCTCGAGTCGCCGACGAGGTGGTGCTGACCGGCTGGGCTCGGCCCTCGGGTTCGCTGCCGTCCCCCAACTCGACCATGTCGACTCCTCCGCCCGGTATAGTCATCGTGCGATGACTGTGCGGGTTCTTGGTACTGCACTCCTCTTCTCCATCCCGGCCTTCGGAGAGCCACGCACCTGGACGCTCTACGAGCCGTCGGCGCGTGTCCGCTTCACCCTTGACTCCCCAATCGACTCGATTCGTGGTGCCTCGACCGGTCTTCATGGGGCGCTGACCGTGGCCGAGGAGGCTTGGGGGTCCGGGGCCGGCCGCATCCGCATCGACCTGTCCAGCTTCACCACTGGACTGTCGTTGCGCGATGAGGACCTGCGCGATCAGTTCTTCGAGGTGGACACCTACCCAGAAGCGACACTTTCCATCACCGCCGTGGAGAACACCATCACGCCCGCACTCACCGTCGAGCTCGACACCCAAGGGGACGCGGTCGGCACACTGTCGCTGCACGGGAGGACACAGCCGGTTCGCATCCCGCTCGTCGTCCGGCTCACCGACGCTGGAGGGGAGCGGAGCCTTCAAGTGCGGGGCAAATTCGACGTCGCGCTCGCCGACTACGGCATCACGCGGCCCGCGCGTTTGCTGCTGAAGCTCGGCGAGGTAGCACGGGTTTCGTTCGAGGCCCGCTTTCGAGCACCACCCCCTGTGTCGTTGGCCCGCGAGGTTGCGGCGTTCATAAAACAGGCACCCGCCAGAGCGGACGTGCCACAGCGTCCCCGCGGTCCTCCCGTGGACCCGGGGGTCATCGTTGCCTTCCGGCGGCCGCAGGCGCCTGAGCGGAAGGACTGGGACTTCGCTCTCACCACTCCAGAAGGGCGCGGTGAGCGGCTGTTTTTCGACCACTCAGTGGGGGGCGAGATGAATGTTCTGAGCTGCGCCTCGTGCCATGCCTGGTGGAATGAGCGGACCGAGCACCGTGGATTCGTCAAGCCAGCCGCTTCTCTGTGGAACAGCGCCCGGAGGCCCGTCTTCTGGCGAAGTTTCGTCGACTCTCTGGGCGAAGCCATCAACATCTGCGTTCGCAAATTCATGCTCCGTCCAGAGGGAGCAGCCGAGGGTCGGACCTCGAACCTGGCAGCTTATTTGCGCCGGATTTCGCCCGATGCCGCGCCGCCGTTGGATTACACGGGAATTGTGCTCGGACGCAGCACGGCTATCGAGCGTCCCACCCGAGGAGACGCAGTCCGGGGTGAGGAACTGGTCGGCCGACACTGCGAGCAGTGCCACAACGACGGTCAGTCCGTGCGCTCGCCTCTCACGCCTGGCTTGTACGAGGCAGACGACCTGGTGAGGCGCGTGAGGTGGATTGCCGGGAATGATGCGCGGCAAATGCCTCCCATTGGGCTCGACCGGCTTGGCGACAATGACCTTCGCGACATCGTCACCTACCTGACGGGCGACGAATCCGGACGCATCTTCAAGCGGAAACCTCGCCCGGCGGTGCAGACCGCACGGTAGTTCCCACGGAATTTGCAGGCACTTCGCGCTCCCGGGAGGACTTCCTCTTGCCCCGGGCCTGGCTTGCCGGCTTCGGCGCGGGCCTCTTTCTGCTTGGCTCCGTCGTCTGGGGAGCCTCTACCAGGCGCCTGCCCCCTGGCCCTTGTGGGGATGAGCGGAGAGAGGCGCCGCTCGGGGTTGCCCGGGGCTTCAGGCCGCAGCCGGCTCGTCGTCCCCCTCAGGGGTCGTCTCCGGCGCCAGTGCTCCTGGACTGGACTGGGAGAGCAGCTGGCCAGCCATGGCCACGGCCCGGGCCGCTTTTTCCCGGGCGCGCTCCTCGGACTTGAGTCGGGCGTACAGACGCGCCACCCGCTCCTCGTGCTTGCGCGCGACCGTTTCCAGCTCGCTGTAGCGCTGCTGAAGGGCTTCCAGCTCGTCGTCGCGGGTGACCTCGCGGTGGGCCAGCTCCTCGCGCGCGGCGGCCACGTCGGACTGGGTTTGCTCGAGGGCGCTCTGGAGGCTGGCCAGCTGCCGCTGCGCGCCGTCGGCATGGGCCCGGTTGAGCTCGCGGTCGCGACGCGCTGCCGTCAACTCGCCGTCGGCGCGATCGCGGGCATCCTCGGCCGCCTCGGCCCGCGCTCGCAGCTCGTTGGCCTCTTGCTCGGCTGCATCGGCCCGCGCACTCGCCGCCCCAATGGCCGCCTGTAAGTCAGAGGCCTGGTCGTACGCCTCGCGGGTGGCCGTTTCGGCGCGCTCCACCGTCTGCTCCACCCGTCGGCGCTCCTGCTCGGTGCGCGACTGGAGGGACTTGATTTGCCCGTCGCGGCGGGAGACTTCCCCTTCCAGCTCCAGGTTCTGCTGCTCGAGCCGCATTGCTTGCTCGCGCAGGTCCACAACTTCCTGCTCCCGGGCGTGAAGCTCGTCCTTGAGCTTGAGGATGTCCCGGTCGCGCCGGAGCAGCTGGTCACGCGAGGCGCGCCCGTCGGACGTCGACTCGTCCTCCGTGGCGGCCCGGCCGGCGAGCTCGGCTTCGAGCTGATGGATGCGCACGTCACTGGCGAAGGAGCGCGCCTGGGCATCCTCGACCGCCGCCTGCAACCGTGCGACTTCGCCGTGCAGCGCTGCCTCGTCGCCGGCAGCGGTCACCTCTTCCGTCTCCGGCTCGAGGGGCGGGTGGAGACTGGACACCGGCGTGAAGGTCAGGTCGTGCGACTCCTCCCCCTCCTGGTCCAGCTCCGCCGGAGGCTCGGCGAGCACTTCGTCGGGTGCCTCCGTCGAGCCGTAATCGGTGGCGTGCTCGAAGTCGGCCCTCTCGGAGACGGCTGGGAGCTCAGGCTCAGGCTCTGGCGCTGGCCTGGGGGCAGCACGGGGGAGCGCGAGCGGGCTCGTGTCGAAGGCGGCGTCGATGAGGTCCAGGTCCGGGTCACCAGAAACGGTGGCCTCGTCCAAGTCGAACGGCTGGGGGGCGGGGGGCGGGGGGTCGCCGCCCGGTGGCCCTGCGTCGGCAGCGGAGTGGCCGGTGAGCTCGATGATGCGGTCAGCGAATTCGTTGAGTTGCAGAGGCTTACCCAGGTAGGCATCGGCGCGGTTCTTCAGCTTGCCGTGCTGGGCAAAGCCCTCCGGGCTCCCGACGATGGCCACCGGTAGCGCGCGCAGCTCGTCGTCCTTCTTGAATTTCCCGCAGAGGATGTAGCCGTTCTGGCCCGCCGGCAGGTCCACCGCGAGCACCACGCAAGCCGCGTGGCCCTGGCGGGCGACCTCGACGCAGGTCCGCCCGTCCGTGGTCTCCTGGACGCTGAAGCCTCGGGCCTCGAGCGCGCCGCGCATGCGGGCTGAGAGCGCTGCGTCGCCTTCGACAATCAGAACGTGCGTAGACATGCGCTGGGGTGGGGTCGCAGCCCCCGGCGTCGAGTCTCACCCGAGGAGCCTCGACTGGCCAGAACACCACGCTAGTCAGCCGGATTCGTAACCGTCAACGTGTCGAGACGGGTACGACCTCGAGCACCGGCCAGCGCCGAGCACCGTAGCCAGTCGCGACTGCGGGGGCGGTACGGGCAGGCAACGGGAGAAACGGCGTCGCCGGGCGGGCCGCGGTGAGCATGGTCCGCAACTCGTCCTGGTCGAGGTCGGTCACAAGCTCGTACACGAGGTCACCTGTACGCCAGCTGGCGACATTGAAACCGTGCACCTCATGGACCTGGACGTCGGGCCAGGGCCGGGCGGGCAGGGCCTGGCGCGCGTCGTCCATGACGAAGAGACCCATCCGGCGTGCCGGGGAGCCGGGCACCGACGGCGCCTCGTAGCTGATGTAGGCCGCCTCATGCGCGCCGACGTTGGAGAGCCGGGCGCCGGCGAGTTGCGCGTTGGGAAGACGCGGAACTGCCACCCGCCAGTCGAGCTTGTCGTCGAACCACGTCTCGACCTGTTCGTGCTTGTGCACGGTGACTTCCAGGGGGAGCCTGCGCTGGAAGCGGACCGCGGCCTCGTCGCCGAAGAGGTCGGGCGGCGTGGGTCGGAGTTCGAGCCAGGCGGCGCTGGTGGCCGCAGCGACCAGGGCGGCGCCACCCCAGCGCGCCCAGGACACGAATTGGACGCGGCGGTGCTCGCGGCGGATGCCGGTGTGGAGCATGGCGCGGAGGGCTTCGGGAGCGGCTGCGCGCTGGACACGGACCGAGCGTCGGAGGGCACCGTGGAAGGCAGCCTCGCCGCCCACCCGACCCGCGCAGGCAGCGCAGGCGCCGAGGTGGTCCTCAAAGTCCTTCCGGTCAACCCCCTCGAGCTCTCCGTCGAGGTAGGGGTAGACCACCGAGTCCAGGTCGACGCAGGTCATCGAGCAGCGTTCACGTAGGGAGAGGCTACCCGCACTGATGGGCCGCTACCAATGACCTCAACTGCTTCAGCCGCCTCCGGACGCCTTTTTGCGCCGGAAGGCCGCCAGGTCGCTGGGCTCGGCCATCGCACGGTTCTCCCGCGCGCTAATAACACCCAGGCCGGCCGCATAATCCCTGAGCATTTTCTGGAGGAGTTTTCGGCCCCGGAAGAGCCTGCTCATCACCGTCCCGACGGGGCAGGCCAGGATGTCCGCAATCTCCTTGTAGGAGAACTCCTGGAGGTCCGCCAGGATGACCACCATGCGGAAGTCGATGGGCAGCGAGTCGATGGCCCGCAGGACGTCGTCCGAGAGCAGCCGGTCGAAGAGAAACCGCTCCGGGTTGCTTGCTTGGTCGGTCGCATCCTGGCTGAAGAACAGGGCCTGCACCGCTTCTTGTTCCGGGCCCTCAGTCGCCGAGCGCTCCTTCACCTTCCTGCGGTAACGGTTGATGAAGGTGTTGGTGAGGATGCGGAAGAGCCACGCCTTGATGTTGGTGCCCCGCTCGAACTTGTCGAAGAAGCGGTAGGCCCGCATGCAGGTGTCCTGGACCAGGTCCTCGGCATCGCGGTCGTTCTTCGTCAGCCGAAGCGCGGAGGCGTAGAGCGAGTCGAGGTGCGCCAGCGCCAGCCCCTCAAACTCCTGCTTGGTTCGGTTGGACGGCCGGAAATCGAGCATCTTCCTCCCTTGCGAACACCCCTACGGACGAGCCGCCGGCCAATTGCTTCAATGCGTCATGCCTGCCTGGAGAGCAGGCAGACACGGGCCACTCAGCGACTGCCCCGCATCGCTTCGGCCAGGACAACGTACGGATGGCCCAGGTCCTTGGCCACCGCCTCGTAGGTAACATGCCCGCCAAACGTGTTCACTGCCCGTGCGAGGGCCGGGTCCTGACGGACCGCCTCGATGATGCCCAAATCCGCAATCCTCTTGCCATAGGGCCTGGTGACGTTGGTGAGCGCATACGTCGAGGTGACGGGGACGGCGCCGGGCATGTTTGCCACGCAGTAGTGCACCACGCCGTCGACGATGTAGGTGGGGTTGTCGTGGGTGGTGGGCCGGCACGTCTCGATGCAGCCACCCTGGTCCACGGCAACGTCCACCACCACCGAGCCGGGACGCATCTCCTTGATGAGGGCCGCGGTGACCAGCTTTGGCGCCTTGCCGCCCGGAATGAGGACGCCGCCCACCACCAGGTCCGCCTCCCGGACGGCCGTGGCGATGGTCTCGCTGTCTGAGGCCAGGGGCGTAATGCGCCCCAGGAAGACGTCGTCCAGGTAGGCGAGCTGGTTCTGGTTGATGTCCAGGACCGTCACGTCCGCCCCCATCCCGACCGCGATTTTTGCCGCGCAGGTTCCGACCACGCCGCCTCCCAGGATGGCCACCCGGCCATGGCGCACGCCAGGAACGCCGCCCAGCAGGATGCCCTTGCCGCCGCGCTCCTTTTCCAAGGAGGCAGCGCCGACCTGGATGGCCATCTTCCCGGCCACCTCGCTCATCGGCCGCAGGAGCGGCAGGCTCCCGTCCTCGAGCTGGAGCGTCTCGTAGGCGACGGCAGTCACCTTCTTCTTCAAGAGGGTGCGGGTGAGCTCCGGGTCGACGCCGGCGAGGTGAAAGTACGTGTAGACAATCTGCCCCTCCTGCATGCGGGCGTACTCCGGAGCGATGGGCTCCTTCACCTTCACAACCATCTCGGCCCGCTTCCAAACCTCCTCGGCGCTCGACACCACCTCTGCTCCAACGCGGACGTAATCGGCGTCGGAAACGCCCGAGCCCAGACCGGCCCCGGTTTCCACCAGCACCTTGTGGCCGCCACTCGTGAGCGAGCGAACGCCCGCAGGAACCATGCCGACGCGGAATTCGCGGACCTTAATTTCCTTCGGGACGCCGACAATCACGGGGGAGGCTCCTGACGCAGGGTGGCCCGCGCCCCCTGGGGGCGTCGAGCGCGGGCGGGGCAAATCACCTCAGCCCGCGTCGGTCAAGGCGAGCAGCCGGACGACCCCCTGCGTTAGAAGGACCTCCTGGAACCGAGCGTGAATTCCGCCCCCCGACTGCTGTTCGCCGATGCCGAGGGGCGCGTGATGGACCATCCGCGTCTATTGGCCTCCGTGCGCTCGGGGGAGGAGTTGCTCGGGCCTTCCGAGGCGCCCATCCCCCTGCCCCCCGGGGCCCGCCTCGCGCACTTGCCAGGCCGACGCCCGGTGGGCGTGGACCCGTCCACCGGGGAGTTGACGCTGCTTCGTGAGGTGGTGGTGCGGGGCCGCCGCATCGAGCCGCATGCCGTAGGAGCGCTCTTGCCGCCCGGCTACACGCGCACCTTTCTTCCCGGCGAGGTGAAGGCCGAGGGTCCCCTCTTGCCCCAGTGGGCCTACACCGCGGCGGCGTGGGGACAGGGGGAGCCAGTGGCCTGGGCGGTGCGCACCGACCGCCGGACGCACTGGGACCCTGACCGGTTCTCCACCAAGGAGCTGCGGACGCGCGTCGACCAGGCACTCTTGGCCGACCCCGACAACCGGGTGCTGACGCAGCTGCGGACGTGCGCGCTCGTCTACCGGTGCTTCACCAGCCAGAACCTCTTCTACCGCCGCGACGAGGGGGCCATCCCGGTCTCGGTCATGTGCAACGCGGCCTGCGTGGGCTGCATCTCGGAGCAGCCCCCGGACGGCCCCCCGGCCTCCCATGCCCGCATGGACGATGGCCCCTCGGCGGAGGAGATGGCGCGGGTGGCCGTTCTGCACCTCGCTGGAGCGACCGGCCGGGTGATGGTCAGCTTCGGCCAGGGCTGCGAGGGCGAGCCGCTCACGCGCTGGCCCGTCATCGCCCGGGCCATCCGTCTGGTGCGTGAGCAGACCGCGCGCGGCTCGCTGCACCTCAACACCAATGCCAGCCTCACCACCGGGCTGGCCGGGCTCTTCGACGCCGGTCTGGACTCGGTACGGGTTTCGCTCAACTCGGCGGTGAAGGACCTCTACGAGGCGTACTACTGCCCGGTGAAGTACGGCTGGGAGGACGTCGAGGCGTCCATCGCGCTCGCTCGCCAGCGCGGCGCCTACCTCTCGCTCAACCTCTTGACGTTTCCGGGCGTCACCGACCGCGAGGGCGAGGTCCAGGCCCTGCTCGAACTCATCGAGCGCCACCGGGTGGACCAGCTCCAGACGCGTTCGCTCTGCATCGACCCCCTGCAGTACTTGGCCGTGGCCCGCGACACTGGCGCAGGGGGCAGCGCCATGGGCATCCGGGCGATGCTCGGTGTGCTTCGTCGGAAGGCGCCGTGGCTGCGGATTGGCAACTTCTCGCGGGCACGGTTCGAGCGCGGCCCCACCAGCGCCGCGCGCGCCTGAGGGGACGGCATCCCAGGGCAGCGCCTACGCAACGAAACCGCGGATTCGTGTCTCAGGGGTTTGCGCCACCCGGTCCCCTCTGGCACCGTGCGCCCCCCCCACATGCTCATCCTCCTCAAAGCCGATGTGACGCCGGAGCAGCAGCGCGACGTCGAGGACTACATCCGCGCCCTGGGCTTCGCGCCGCATGCCATTCCCGGCTCGCAGCGCACCGCCATTGGCATTACCGGGAACAAGGGCGCGGTAGACCCCGAGCCGTTCCGGTTGATGGCTGGGGTGGCCGACGCCATTCCCGTCAGTCAGCCCTTCAAACTGGTCAGCCGCGAGGTGAAGCCCGAGGACACCCTCATCGACTTGGGCCAGGGGGTCCGCATCGGCGCCAAGGAGGTCATCGTCGCCGCAGGTCCATGTTCGGTCGAGTCGCGCGAGCAGATTCTCTCCACCGCCGAGGCGGTCAAGGCGGCGGGTGCCCGAATGCTTCGCGGCGGCGCCTTCAAGCCCCGCACTTCACCCTATGACTTCCAGGGCCTGAAAGGCGATGGCCTGAAGTTGCTCGCCGAGGCGCGCGCTGCCTCCGGGCTGCTCGTCGTCACCGAGGTAAAGGACACCGAGAGCCTGGCCATGGTGGCGGAGAGTGCCGACCTGCTCCAGATTGGTGCCCGCAACATGCAGAACTTTTCCCTGCTCGAGGCGGTAGGAGAGCTGCGCCGGCCGGTCCTTCTCAAGCGCGGAATGAGCGCCACCCTCAAGGAGATGCTGATGGCGGCCGAGTACATCGTCGCCCGTGGCAACCGGCAAGTCATCCTCTGCGAGCGGGGCATCCGAACGTTCGAAACCATGACGCGCAACACCTTCGACATCAACGCCATCCCCATGCTCAAGCAGCTCTCGCATCTCCCGGTGTTCGCCGACCCCTCGCACGGGGTGGGCGTCCGGGGTGCCATTCCCAGCGTCGCCCTGGCGGCGGTGGCCGCCGGCGCCGACGGGCTGCTCATCGAAGTGCACCCCAACCCCGCCAAGGCCCTCTCCGACGGCGCGCAGTCCCTCACCTTCTCCGAGTTCGAATCCCTGATGCAGGGGGTGCGGGCGGTGGCGGCCGCCGTCGGGCGCTCGGTGGCCGGGGGCTAGTCGAGGCGCCGTGCGCATCCTGGTCCGTCGTGCCAAGGCCTTTGGAGGAACCGTCGAGGTTCCGGGCGACAAGTCCATCTCGCACCGAGCGCTGCTCTTCGCCGCCCTTGGAGAAACACCCCTTCACCTCGCCCACCTCGCCCCCGGCGCCGACGTCCGCTCGACTGCGGCCTGTCTTGCCGCCCTTGGTCTCGAGGCGGCGCCCGGCGCCGAGGGTACCTTCGTGGTGCGCGGCCGCGGCGCGCTCTTGCCGCCCGCGCGGACGCTGGACTGCGGAAACAGCGGGACCACCCTGCGTCTGCTCTCCGGCCTGGTGGCCGGTGCGGGGGTGAAGGCAACGCTGGATGGAGACGCCTCCTTGCGCCGCCGGCCGATGGCGCGGGTGCTCGAGCCCCTTCGGGCGATGGGGGCGGCGGCCCGCGGGACACACTCGCAGACGGACGAGTGCGCGCCGCTGGTCTTTTCCGGCGGAGCGCTGAAAGGCCGGACTCACGTGCTCCGGGTGGCCTCTGCCCAGGTGAAGAGCTGCCTGGTGCTGGCCGGGCTGCAGGCGGCGGGCGTCACCGAGATTCGGGAACCCCAACCCTCGCGCGACCACACCGAGCGCATGCTGCGCGCCTTCGGCGCACCGCTCCACGTCGCTGCCGATGGGACGGTGGTGGTGGAGCGGCTGTCCCGGCCGCTGGGCCTTCCGGCGCGGCTCCGCATTCCCGGAGACCCGTCCTCGGCTGCCTTCTTTGTCGGGGGTGCGCTGCTCGTTCCTGGCGGAAGCGTGGCGTGCCCGGGGGTGGACGTGAACCCGACGCGGACCGGCTTCCTGCGCGTCCTGGCCCGGATGGGCGCCGAGGTGCACGTCGAGCCCGGACCCGAGGAAGCGGGAGACCCGGTGGGGACGCTCCATGTCCGCCCCGGGGGCCGTCTTGTGGGCACCGACATCCTCCCGGGGGAAGTGCCCAGCTTGCTGGATGAGGTGCCGCTCCTGGCCGTCGTCGCCAGCCAGGCGCAAGGCGTGACGCGTCTTTCGGGCGCCGCTGAGCTGCGGGTGAAGGAGTCCGACCGGCTGCGGCAGGTCTGCTGTGGGTTGAAGGCCATGGGCGTCGACGTGGAGGAGACGGACGACGGCTTTCTGCTGCAAGGGCCTGCCCGCCTCACCGGTGCGCACCTCGACGCGGCCGGCGACCACCGCATCGCCATGGCCTTCGCCGTGGCTGGCTTGGTGGCGGACGGGGAGACCGTCATCGACGGGGCGGAGTGGGCGGACATCTCCTACCCCGGCTTCTTCGTCGAGCTCGCCACCATGTCCTCCGGGGCAGTGCAGCCTTGAGTGCCGAGGCGGCGCGGTACGCGGTGGTGGGAGACCCGGTGGAGCACTCGGCCAGTCCCCGTCTCTTCGCCGCCCTCGGCCGCCACCTCGGGCTTGCGCTCGACTACCGCGCGGAGCGGGTCAGCGTCGCGCAGCTGGCCGAGTTTCTCGGGCGCGTCCGCGGGGGTGCCTACCGTGGCCTGTCGGTGACGCTGCCCCACAAGGAGGCGGCCCTGAGGCTTGCGGACAGCGCGACCGACTCGGCGCGGGCGGTGGGCGCGGCCAACACCCTCGTCGTCCGCGAAGGAGGCCGTCTCGAGGCCGACAACACGGACGGAGTGGGACTGGTGCGTGCCCTGGCCGCCCACGGGGTGAGCCTTCTCGACAGCCGTGTCCTGGTGCTTGGCGCAGGAGGGGCGGCCCGGGCGGCGGTGCATGCGGCGCGTGGGGCGGGGGCGCGCGCGCTCTTCGTTTCCAACCGCACGGCCGAGCGCGCCGAGCGGCTGGCAGCGGACCTGGGTGCCGTGGCCGTTCCGCTGCAAAGCCAGACGCTGCGGCCCGTCCTTCAGGACACCGACGTGCTCATCCAGGCGAGCGCCGCCGGCCTCTTGCGGCCGACGGAGACGGTGCTCCCGGAGGGCTGCGTGCTACACCCGCACCTCACGGTCTTGGACATGGTCTACCAGCCTGTGGAGACAGCGCTGCTTCGCGCCGCAAGGGCCGCCGGTGCGCGATGCGTCGACGGGCTGTGGATGCTTGTCCACCAGGCCCTCGAACAGCTGCGACTCTGGACGGGCGCCGAGGCAGACCCCTCGGTGGCAGCGGCGCTGCATGAGGAACTGGTGCGGGGGCTTCCGTGAACCGACGGTTGCGCTTCCTCACCGCCGGGGAGAGCCACGGCCTGGCGCTGGTGGGCATCCTCGAGGGACTGCCCGCCGGCCTTCCGCTTCAAGCGAGCGACATCGACCGGGACCTCGTGCGCCGACAGCAAGGGTACGGGCGTGGCGGGCGGATGCGCATCGAGCAGGACCGAGTCGAGATTTTGTCCGGCGTGCGCTTCGGCGCCACCCTGGGTTCGCCGTTGGGCTTGGTGGTGAGAAACCGTGACTGGGCGAACTGGACGGAGCGCATGCGGGTGGAACCTGGCGGTCCGGACCCGCGGCCGGTGCGTGTCCCGCGGCCCGGACACACGGACCTCGCCGGCGCGTTGAAGTATGGCCAGACCGGAGACTTGCGGGACGTGCTGGAGCGCGCCTCGGCCCGGGAGACGGCCATGCGCGTCGCCCTTGGCGCGGCGGCGCGGGCGCTCCTTCGGGACCTGGGCATCCAGGTGGGCAGCTACGTGCGCAGCATCGGCCAGGCCGACGCCGAGGACGCGGCGGAAGTCTTCCCCGAGCTCTTCCGGGAGGATGCCGAGGGGCTGGCGCTTCTGGCCGACGCCACCGAGACGCGGTCTCTCACCGAGGCCGCCTCGGTGCGGCTGGTGACCGCCATTCAGAAGGCGCAAGGGAGGCGCGACACGCTGGGCGGCGTCATCGAGGTGGTGGCGACCGGTGTTCCGCCCGGCCTGGGGAGCCATGTTCAGGCCGACCGCAAGCTCGATGGGCGCCTCGGCGCGGCACTCCTCTCCATTCAAGCCATCAAGGCCGTCGAGGTGGGCGAGGGGATTCGCGGCGGGCGTGCCTACGGCAGCGAAACCCATGACCCGATTTTCTTGGCCGCCGGGCGCCTGCAGCGGACGCGCAACCATGCCGGGGGCCTGGAGGGCGGAGTCACCAACGGCGAGCCCCTCGTTCTGCGCGCAGTGATGAAGCCCATCTCCACCGTGCCCGACGCGCTTCCCTCGGTGCACCTCGGAACGCTGCAGGCTGTCCCGGCCCACGTCGAGCGGAGCGACACCTGCGCCGTCCCCGCCGCGGGCGTGGTGTGCGAGGCCATGCTCGCGCTGGCGCTCGCTGACGCGGTGCTCGAGGCCCTCGGCGGAGACACGATGGACGGCTTGCGCCATGGGTTTGCGCGGCTGCGCCTCTCCTCGAGGACGGCGGTGGGGCACGTGTTTCTCGTTGGCCCCATGGGCGCTGGGAAGACGACGGTGGGCGAGCGGCTGGCCAAGGCCCTCGGCCTTGCTTTCGTCGACCTCGACGCGCACCTCGAGACTGGTGCCGGCGCCACGGTGGCACAGCTCTTCGTGACCGAGGGAGAGGAGCGCTTCCGGCAACGGGAGGCCCTCGCGCTGGCCGAGCTCGAACAGAGCAACGCAGCGGTGGTGGCCATGGGCGGGGGTGCGCCTTGCACCGAGGAGGCGTGGAGGCGGATGCGTCGCGCGGGCGTCGTCGTGGCGCTGTCCGCCGAGCCGTCGGAGCTCGTCCGCCGGGTGGCTGCTGCCCCCGGAGGCGTCGCCACCCGGCCGCTCCTCCAGGGAGGCGAGCCGGAGGCCAAGCTCGCCGAGCTGCTTCGTCTCCGGCAGCGCTGGTATTCGCGCGCGGATGCGACGCTTCGTACCGACGGCCTGTCCCCGGACACCGCCGCGGGCGCGGTGCTCGGGCTCCTGCGCGCCCTGGACGGGCCGCTGGTGCGGCCTTCGGGGGCTGTGTGACCGTCACCGCATGGGTGACTTCGGCCTCCGGCAGGTATCCGGTGCGCGTCGGCCGCGGCCTCCTGGCCGGCGTCGGCCCCGGGCTGCGCGCATCCGGGTTCCAGGGCCGGGTGGCAGTCGTCTCCGACGCGACGGTGCTCGAGGAATGGGGGCCGGTGCTACTCTTGAATCTCGAGTCGGCCGGCTATTCGCCGGAGGTGCTGAGCATCGTCCCGGGCGAAGCCAGCAAGACGGTGGCCACGGCCGAGGTGTTCTGGGGACGCCTCATCGAGTCCGGCTTCGGGCGCGGCGACCTCCTCGTGGCGTGCGGAGGCGGCGTGGTGGGTGACCTCGGTGGCTTCGTCGCGGCGACGTTTCACCGCGGCATGCGGCTGCTTCAGGTGCCAACGACGCTCCTGGCGCAGGTGGACTCGTCCATCGGGGGAAAAGTGGCTGTCGACCACCGCCTGGGGAAGAACCTGGTGGGCGCCTTCTACCCGCCCGAGCAGGTGGTCTCGGACGTCGAGACGTTGGCCACCTTGCCGGCCCGCGAGCGGTGGAATGGGCTCGCCGAGGTGGTGAAGGTCGCGCTGGTGCGCGACGCCGACTTCGTCGCCGAGCTCGAGCGAGACCTGGAAACGCTGGCCGACGGGCCAGTCAACGAGCGGCTGGAGGCAGTGGTGGCGCACGCCGCCCGGCTGAAAGCGGAAATTGTCTCCGCCGACGAGCGCGAAGGTGGAATCCGGATGCTGCTCAATTTCGGTCACACGCTGGGCCATGCGCTGGAGGCGACGACCGGGTACGCGGCGCTCTCCCACGGTGAGGCGGTGGTGGTGGGAATGAAGGCGGCCGTCCGTCTCTCGGCCGTGCTCGGGTCGCTCGGCGAAGTGGAGACGACGCGGGTGCTGGCGCTCCTCGGGCGTTTTCCACATCCGCTCGGGCTGGTGAAGCCGAGCAGCGAGGCGGTGCGAGCCGCCGCGCTTCGCGACAAGAAGGCGGTGGGGGGCAAGCTCCGCTACGTCGTGCTGCGGGGCATCGGCCAGGGAGCGGTCGAGCCACTGCCCCAGGAGCGGCTGGATGAGGCGGTGGCGCTCGCGCTGGAGGCTTTGTGAATGTACTCATCCTGCACGGTCCGAATTTGAATCTGCTCGGCGAGCGCGAACCTCACATTTACGGCCGCGCCACGTTCGCCGAGCTCGACGCGCGGATTTCAGCCCGGGCGACGGAGCTGGGGATGGCCATCCGCAGCTACCAGAGTAACCACGAGGGCTCGCTCATCGACTTCCTCCAGGCGGAGCGCAAATGGGCCCACGGCGTCCTCATCAACGCTGCGGCCCTCACCCATACCTCGTGGGCACTGCACGACGCGCTGACGGCGGTCGCTCTTCCCTTCGTCGAGGTCCACCTCTCGGACGTCTCCAAGCGGGAAGCGTGGCGGCAGTTCAGCGTCTTTGAAGGAAACCGGACGGCGGTCTTCGCCGGAAGGGGTGTCGACTCGTACCTCGAGGGCCTCGCTTTCCTCGCCGGCTTGGACTGAGGGGAAGGAGGGTGCAGCCTCTTTCCCGTTGGCCTGGGACAATGCGCCCTGGCCTCGGCCGCAAACGCAGCTCGTCCCACAGAGGTCCCATGCGCGGTCTTTTCGGTGTCTTCCAACTCCCGCCTCTAGCGCTTCTGGTGCTCGCACTGGGCAGCTCCTGCTCTTCCCACAAGGAGGCCCCAACGTACCGGACCGTCCAGTCCACCGAGTTCGGCAAGTCCCTCCTCATCGAGCGCACCGATGCCAAGACGCTGCAAGCGGCACTGCGGCTGACTCTGGCCGACATCACCCGGGATTTCGGGACCGCCCCATCGGTGTTCAGCGCGTTTGCTGATTCCAGGGACCCGCAGTCGGGCGGAGCGACCTTCCTCGTGGCCGCCAAGGGCGGCCAGATGAAAGGGCTCGTGACGGCGAAGGCTGGCGACGCATCCACGCGCGTCGTGGTCACCTACATTCGCGCGGATGCTCCTCCCGGTGAATGGGGGCGGCTTCTGCCGCCGCCTCCGGCCGACAAGGGGCCGGCGGCCTCAGCACCGCCCGCCGCCGGCGCGTCAGCTTCCCCATCTGCCGGGGGGGCGCAGGCCGGCTCCGAGTCGGCGGTGGCCCACCTTCCGCTGCGGACGTACACCTTCCCGGACGGCACAGGCTCCATCGGTCTGGCCGAGGGCTGGACGACCAACGCCCAGTCCGCCACCCGCGGGTCGGTCCTGAAAGGACCGAACGATGCATCGGCGTCGTTGGGGGCCATGTACTCAGTAGTGATGCCCGGATCGAGCTTGCCGCGGACGCCGGGGACGTTGGTGGCGGCGCCGGGAACCCCAGCCGCGGTCCTCCAAGCGGTGGTACCGCAGTTCAGCCAAATGAGCGTCCGGCAGGGAGGCCCGTCTCTGGCGATTGACCATCTCAGCAAGGTTGCGGACGAGAAGCCGATTGTCCCCGGCGGCCAGAGGTGGGTGCTGAGGTACGGGATAACCGAGACCACGAGTGGGGGGTCGCACAAGCACTATCTGGCCATGGCTTGGGTTGAAGTGAACCCGGTGCACCGCGGTTCGTTCATGGTGGGCCTCACCCAGGTGCGAGCCCCGGACGCCACCTTCGACAAGGCCAAGCCAGTGATGTTTCAGATGCTCAATTCGGTGAGGACCAACGATGCGGTGATTCTGCGCAAATCCGCGAACCAGGTCGCTGCTCAGAAGCGCTGGTTCAACAACCAGCAACAGGCGCTGCGTCAACAGCAGGCGGCCAACGACGCCCAACACAAGGGCTACTACGAGGCTCAGCGCGAGCGCGCTCGAAGCAATGACAACTTTGATGAGTACATCCGCGGCGTCCGGACCGTC
>Ga0302314_10002473_pt1 | contig 34182 bp, 31 predicted proteins | sample III_Palsa_N2_3_FD_200533 | JGI IMG/M metagenome (GOLD analysis project Ga0302314, IMG submission 200533) | Peat permafrost microbial communities from Stordalen Mire near Abisko, Sweden - III_Palsa_N2_3 | ecosystem: Environmental > Terrestrial > Soil > Palsa > Peat permafrost | place: Sweden...
GCCAGCGTCTGCCACGGATAGCGGCTTGCCCGGGCATTTGCTCGAGCTCTCGACCGTCCCAGACCTCTGATCAGGATTGCAGCTGTCACGCACGAACACGTCGATCGGATGTCACCCTCGCGTTCCGCCGTGAATACAGGCGCTTGACAGAACAGTCCTCATAGAAGCAGACGCTCGCGAAACGCGACGGCTCGGTTGGGGGTACCGCTACCCAGGCCTTCCCGCGAGCCGATCGCGCTCCAGGCCTTGGCCGGGAGATGCGCCGCGTGGATGCGACGAAGTCGCCGCACGCTTCAATGTGCGACGCCCTCAACAGCTCGCTTCGCCGCCGAAGAGTCCTGCGGGTGCACCCACTGCTTGGCGAGCAGCGCTGCCGCGGCGATCAGGCCGGGGATCGCAACGACCGCGAAGATGCCCGCAAATCCGAACTGGCGACGCGAGAGTTCGGCGACCAGGAACGAGCCCGCGATGCCGCCGAATCGCCCGAAGCCCAGCATCCAGGACACGCCCGTCGCGCGCCCGGCCGTCGGATAGAACGCGGCGGCCAGCGCCGGCAGCGACGACTGCGCCGTGTTCATGAAAGCGCCGGCGAGGAAGACGATGGCCACCAGGCCGCCGACGTCGTCCGCCGCGTGACCGATCGCGAACACCAGTGCCGCCGTCACGATGAAGCCGATCGCGATGATCCGGTTCGCATTGAAGCGATCCATCAGCCAGCCGAACAGGATCGCGCCGCAGCCGCCGAGCGGGAACAGCGCCGAGATCAGCGTGGCCGCGCGCGGCTCGACGCCGGCGTCCTTGAACAGGATGGGCATCCAGTTGATCAGCGCGTAGAAGATCACCAGGCCCATGAAGTAGGCAATCCACAGCATCACCGAGCCGACGACGTAGTGCGGCGACAGCACGACGCCGGCGCCGCTGCGGCCCGCGACCACCGGCCGCGATTCGCTCAGCGCGAAGGACGACGCCTGCGCTGCGCTCGACGAGACGCGCGCGAGCGCCGCGCGAATACGTTCCACGGGCTGCGACTTCGCGACCATGTGCCGCACCGATTCCGGCAGTTGCAGGAGCATGACCGCGGCCAGCGCCAGCGGCGCGATGCCGCCCAGCAGCAGTACGCTGCGCCAGCCGAATTGCGGGATCATCCATGCCGCGAGGAAGCCGCCGAACGCCGCGCCGAGCGGAAAGCCGCAGAACATCGCGTTCGTCAACGTCGCACGCAGCCTGTCGGGGCAGTACTCGCTCATCAGCGTGACGGCGTTGGGCATCGCCGCGCCGAGGCCCAGACCCGTGACGAAGCGCAGCGCGGTCAGCTGTTCCAGCGACGCCGAGAACGACGAGCCCACGCAGGCCAGCCCGAACACCGCCACCGAGGTGACCAGGACGGCCTTGCGGCCGATGCGGTCGGCCACCGGCCCCGACGCGAGCGCGCCCGCGGCCAGGCCGAACAGCGCGGCGCTGAGCACCGGGCCGAGCGCCGGCCTGGCGACGCCCCACTCCTTGACCAGCGACGGCGCGATGAAGCCGATGGCGGCGGTATCGAAGCCGTCGGCCAGCACGATCAGGAAGCACAGCGCGAAGATGCACCACTGGAACACGGAGAACCGGTGCTCGTTGAGGAAGGCCTGGACGTCGACGGGTCGTTGGTCGGGCATGCTTGTCTCACTGATCTGTTCTTGTGTTGCGAAGCCGGACGACGATTCAGGCAGGCTTCTTCAGGAACGCCTGCAGGATCGCGCGGAATTCGTCGGGGGTCTCGAGCACGCTGAGATGCGACGCATCCTGGATGACGTTCAGTACGGCACCCGGTATGCGCTCGGCGATTGCCTGGCCCATCGCAGGCGTCGCTCCGGCGTCGCGGGCGCCGGCGATCACCAGCGTCGGGCAGCGCACCTGCGCGAGGCGATCCAGCCAGTCGACGCCGGCCACCGCGTGGCAGCTCGCGGCGTAGCCGGCGGCATCGGCGCGCAGCAGGCGCTGGCGGATGGTGTCGGTGGCCGCGGGATTCGCGGCGCGGAAGTCGACGTGCAGGTAGCGCTCGACGACCATCTCCGCCACCGCCGCCATGCCTTGCGCCCGAACCGTGGCGACGCGCTGCGCCCAGCCGGCTGCGGCGGCCTCGGGATACCGCGACGTGGTGTTGGCAAGCACGAGCCGGCTCACCAGCCCGGGATGGCGGATCGCCAGGCCCAGGCCGACCATCGCGCCCATCGACAGGCCGATCCATGTCACCGGCCCGCGGCCCCATTCGCGGATCACGCGTGCGGCGTCGTCGACGAGGTCGTCCATCGCATACGGACCGGCGGGCGATGCCGAGCCGCCGTGGCCGCGATGGTCGTAGCGCAGCACCTGCCAGCCGTCGGCGGCGAGATGGGCAGCGTGGTCGTCCCACATCGCCGAGTCGAGTCCGAGCGCATGGCTCAGCACGACCGGGGCGCCCTGGCCCTGCAGGGTGACGCGCAACTGCGGCGCGCTGAAGGTGTGGTGCGTGGCGACGCGCACGTCCGGCGTCAGCGGCTCGGGTGCAGGAAGACGGCCCAGCCTGCGCAGGATGTCGGTCGTCAGCTTGAACGCGGTGTTGGCCGCGGGCACGCCGCAGTAGATGGCGCCCTGCATCAGCGTCTCGCGAATCTTGGATAGCGCCACGCCGCCGCGGATCGCGGCCTCGCAATGCAGCTCGAATTCCTCCCAGCGGGCCAGGCCCATCGTCATGCCCAGCACCAGCAGGCGGCGCGTCTCGTGGTCGAGGTCGGGACGGCCCCAGATGTCGTTCCAGGCGTAACGCGTGATCAGCGCCTGGAAGTCGGCGTTGAACGCCGTGGCGCCCGCGAGCGACTTGTCCACCCAGGCGTCACCCAGCACCGCGCGGCGGTTCTTCACGCCACGGTCGAAATCGTCTTCGCGATCCATCGTCATCCTTTGTCCTGCCGCGGCAACCACGGCTGCCAGGGGGCGTCGCGGCGCATCTCGTCGGCGTGCTGATGCAGCGCGTCGAGCTGCGGCCCGGCGAGCACGCTCGCGTGCGCGGCCGGCGCATGCGTGTCGAACAGGCCGGCCAATTCTTCGGGCGAGATGCTGCCGCGCAGGCGCTCGTGCGACGGGAGTGCCTGCGCGGCGACGTCGCGCAGATGCGCGCCCTCGGCGACGGCGCGCCGCGACAGCGACTCGACCCAGTGATGCGCGTCGGCCTTGCCGATCTCGCGCGCCGCACGCATCGCCAGCGCCTCGGCGAAGACCAGGCCTTGCAGCGCATCGATGTTGCGCGCCATGCGTTCGCGATCGACCTGCAGGCCCGCGGCGGCCTGCGCGAGCGCCGCGACGGCGCCGTGCACGCAGGCGAGCAGCGCGCCGAATTCCGCGAGCTCTGCCTGCCAGTTGCCCAGGCCTCGCTCGTGTTCCTGCGGCATCGCGGCCAGCATCGCGGCAACGTGCTGCGGCGCGCGCAGCGCCGCCGACAACGCGACCATCGCCGCCACCGGATTGCGCTTGTGCGGCATCGTCGACGACCCGCCGCGGCCGCCACCCGACGGCTCGGCCAGCTCGCCGACCTCGCCCTGCGCCATCAGCGAGACGTCCTTCGCGATCTTGCCGAGCGAGCCCGCGAGCACGCCGAGGTCGCACGCCAGCGCGACGATCTCGTCACGCTGCGTGTGCCACGACGCCGGCGGCGTCCGCAGTCGCAACTGCCGCGCCACGCGTGCCGCGATCGCGTCGCCATGCGCCCCGAGCGCGGCGCGCGTGCCCACCGCGCCGCCCAGCTGCAGCTGCAGCGCGCCCACGCCGCTCGCGCGCAGCCGTGCCTGCGTGCGCACGAGCGGGGCGATCCATGCGGCCAGCTTGAATCCGAAGCTGATCACCTGCGCCGGCTGCATCAGCGTGCGTCCGAGCATCGGCGCGTCGCCATGCCGGTCGGAGAGCTGCAGCAGCGCGGCTATCAACGCGGAGAGATCGCGATCGATCAACGCGAGCGCGCGACGCGCGACCAGCACCTGCGCGGTATCGAGCACGTCCTGGCTGGTCGCGCCCCAATGCACGAACAGCGCCGCCTCGGGATCGCGGGCCGCGACCGCCGCGGTGAGCTGCTTGACGAGCGGAATGGCCAGCGTGCCGGCCGACGCGCCGTCGGCCACGATGGCGTCGATGTCGAAGCGCCCGGCGTCGCAGGCCGCGGCCACCGCGGCGCCGACGCCGGGCGGAATCGCGCCGGCCTCGGACTGCGCCCGCGCGAGCGCGGACTCGAAGTCCAGCATCGCCTGGACGAACGCGTGTTCGTCGAGCGCGCGCATGGCGTCGGCGGAGGCGAGGAATCGGTCGAAGATCATCGGTGGATTGTGCGGCGCGAAGACGGGGCGTGCACGACTCAGACGTCGAAGAACACGGTCTCTCCCTCGCCTTGCAGCCGGATGTCGAACTTGTAGACGGCGTTGCCGCCACGCTGCTCGCGCCGCGCGATGAGGGTCTTGCGGCGCTCCTCCCACTCGATCAGGTTGAGCACAGGATCGGCGGCGTTGGCCTGCGCCTCGTCGTCGAAATACAGCCGCGTGTTCAGGCCGACGTTGATGCCGCGCGCGACGATCCAGAGGTTGACGTGCGGCGCCATCGGCACGCCGCCGCGGCCGGCGACGACGCCCGGCTTGACGGTCTCGAACGACCACACGCCCGTCTCGAAATCGGTGCATGCACGGCCCCAGCCGCGGAACGACGGGTCGACCTGCTTGCCGGGCTGGCGATCGGCCGCATGCGCGTAGCGTCCGACAGCGTTGGCCTGCCAGATTTCCAGCAGCACGTCGCGCACGAGCGTGTCGGACCCGTCGAACACACGGCCCTCGATCGTGATGCGTTCGCCCTGCGTCTCGGGCGTCGCCAGCACGTGGCCGAAGTTGTTCTCGAAGATGTCGAAGCCGGCGGCCTTGGGGGCGAGGCCGATGTGGACGTAGGGGCCGGCGGTCTGCGAGGCGGTCTCGCGCAGCAGCGGGATCATCGTGCTTCTCCTTGCAAGGTGTTCTCGAACCACGTGGCGCGCTGGCCACGCAGCACGATGTCGAAGCGGAAGGCGCGGCTGTCCAGCGGCACGGTGGCACCCATGTCCAGGTGCGCGATCAGGCCGCGGATCTGTTCCTCGTCGGGAATCGTGCGGATGATCGGACAGGTCGCCATCAGCGGATCGCCCTCGAAGTACATCTGCGTGATCAGGCGTTGGGCCCAGCCGTTGCCGGACAGGCCGAAGTGGATGTGCGCGGGCCGCCAGTCGTTGATGCGGTTGCGCCACGGATAGGGGCCCGGCTTGATGGTGCGGAACACGTAGTGGCCATGCTCGTCGGTCAGCACGCGGCCGCAGCCGCCGAAGTTCGGGTCGAGCGCGCCGAGGTATTGATCCTTCTTGTGGCGATAGCGGCCGCTGGCGTTCGCCTGCCAGACCTCGACGAGCGCGTTCTTCACCGGACGCCCGAGCTGGTCGCGCACGAACCCGTGGACGATGGTGCGCTCGCCGATGGGCATGCCGGTCTTGGCATAGTTGCGGATCAGGTCGCCGTCGAGCGCGCCGAGTTCGTCGGCGGAGAACACCGGAGCGGTTACCTCGGACAGCGTCTGCGGGATCGAGATCAGCGCGTTGCGCGGGCTGCGCAGCACGCTGGTCTTGTAGCCGGGGGCGAGCGCCGGCGGATGCGACGTCGTGTCGCGCATCAGGTATTCGCCGTCGGCCGCCGCGGGCGCCAGGATGGGCATCGCGAGAGAGGTCATCGTGTCTTCTCCGTGCGGATTCAGGCGTGGGCGACGTGCCCGGCCTGCAATTCGGCCGCGCTGCGGCGCTCGGGCGCCGCCGACAGGTGCAGCAGCGCGCGCGCCTCCTGCGGCGTGGCAACGCGCCGCCCGGCCTGCACGCACAGGTCCGCGACCTGCGCCACGAGCGCCGCGTTCGACGGGGCAAGCGTCCCGCGATCCAGGCGAACGTTGTCCTCGAGCCCGGTGCGGCAATGGCCGCCGAGCTCCAGCGACCACTTCGCGAGCGTCAGTTGGTACTTGCCGATGCCGGCGCCCGTCCAGGTCGCATCGGGCGCGAGGCGGTTCAGCGTGTTCACGTAGAACTCGAACACCTCGCGGTCGACCGGCATTGCGTTCTTGATGCCCATCACGAACTGGATGTGCAACGGGCCGGCGATCCGGCCGGCCTTCTGCATCGCGACCGCCTGGAAGATCATCGACAGGTCGAAGGCCTCGATCTCCGGCTTGACGCCGTAGGCCAGCATCTCGCCGGCCAGCCAGTCGACGAGGTCGGGCGAGTTGTCGTAGACGCGCGTCGGGAAATTGACCGAGCCCGAGGCCAGCGACGCCATGTCCGGCCGCAGGTGCAGCATGCCGCCGCGTTCGCGCCCGGCGCCGGAGCGGCCACCGGTGGAGACCTGCGTGATGATCAGCGGGCAGTGCCTGCGGATGCCATCGAGCACCTGGGCGAAGCGCTCCGGTGCGGACGTGGGCGTCTCGTCGTCGTTGCGCACGTGCAGGTGCACGAGCGTCGCACCGGCCTCGTGGGCGGCGTGCGTGGCCTCGACCTGTTCCGATACGGTCACGGGTACAGCCGGATTGTCCTTCTTGCGCGGCAGCGAGCCGGTGATCGCGACGGAGATGATGCAGGGGGTCGTCATGGTGATGTCTCTTTGCTTGTCGTACGGAGTCGCTCAATGAATCGCGGTAGCCGCCGCGTCGCTGTGTTCCATGGGCAGGCCGACGTAGTTCTCGGCCAGCGCGGTGGAGGCGGCGCGCGAGCCCACCAGGTAGTCGAGTTCAGCATGCTGCATGCGCTGCCCGAACTCGCCCGTCTCGGGGAAACGGTGCATCAGCGACGTGAACCACCACGAGAAGCGCTCCGCCTTCCAGATGCGACGCAGGCAGCGCCCGGAATAGGCTTCGATGCCGCCTTTGCTGTGTTCGAGATAGTGCTCGCGCATCGCGGCGGCGAGGAAGCCGACATCGGACGCCGCCAGGTTCAGCCCCTTGGCACCGGTCGGCGGCACGATGTGCGCCGCGTCGCCGGCGAGGAACAGGCGACCGAAGCGCATCGGCTCCGCCACGAAGCTGCGCAACGGTGCGACGCTCTTCTCGATCGACGCGCCTGTCGTCACGCAACCGGCGACCTCGTCGGGCAGGCGCCGGCGCAGTTCGTCCCAGAACGCGTCGTCCGACCACTGTTCGACGCGGTCTTCGAGCGGCACCTGGATGTAGTAGCGGCTCAACGCGAGGCTGCGCTGGCTGCACAGCGCGAAGCCACGTGCATGATTGGCGTAGACGAGCTCGTCGCGCGCCGGCAGTACCTCCGCGAGGATGCCCAGCCAGCCGAACGGATAGACCTTCTCGTGCGTGACGATCGCGCCGGCCGGCACGCTGGCGCGCGCGACGCCGTGGAAGCCGTCGCAGCCGGCAATGAAATCGCAGCGCAGCTCGTGCTCGACGCCGCCCGTGCGATAGCGCACGAACGGCGCGTCGCCGTCGAAGCCGCGCAGCGAGACGCCTTCGGCCGCGTAGATGGTCGTGCGGCCGACCTCGGCGCGCCGCTCCATCAGGTCGCGCGTGACCTCGGTCTGGCCGTACACGGTCACGCAGCGGCCCGTGAGCTGCTCGAAGTCGATGCGGTGCAGCTGGTCGTCGAACGCGAGCTCGGTGCCGCCGTGGCGCAGCCCGTCGCGCTCGAGGCGCGCGCCGACGCCGGCTTCCTTCAGCAATTGCACGGTCGTCTGCTCGAGCACGCCGGCGCGGATGCGCGACAGCACGTGGTCGGCGCTGCGCTGCTCGAGGATCACGGTGTCGATGCCGGCTTCGTGCAGCAGCTGTCCGAGCAGCAGGCCCGACGGCCCGGCTCCGATGATCGCGACCTGGGTGCGTCTCGGCGGCGATGTGGAAGCGTCGCTTCGCATCGTTGTCTCCGGCTCTGTATTCGTTGACTCGCAGCGTAGGGGCGACGGCCGATCCGCTCAATGGACAGAAACGACGATCGATTGAACAATCGGAACATCACCACTCGCAGCCGAATCGCTCTTCGAGGCGCCGGAAGCGAACCATTGACAAATCCGAACCTGCCAGCGCCCATGGCCCAGCACCTGCCGACCTACCTGCTCTACGCCGAGGACGCCGGCCTGCCGCCGTCGGACGTGATGCACGCCGAGTCGATCGCCGAGCGCAGCAGGCTGCACTCGTGGGAGATCCGGCCGCATCGCCACGAGGCGCTCTTCCAACTGTTCCACGTCGACAGCGGCACCGCCGAGGTCCTGCTCGACGGCGAGCTGCACACGTTGCGCGGCCCGGGCGCGATCACCATCATGCCGCTCGCGGTGCACGGCTTCCGCTGGACGAGCGACGTGCGCGGCACCGTCTTCACGATGCTGGAATCGCACATCCGCCAGCTGCTCGCGCGCGACGCCACGTTGCGCGACATGCTGCTGCAGACGCGCTGTTCGCGTATTCCGGCCGCGCGCCGGCGCGAGGTCGGGCAGGCCGTATCGGCACTGTCCGACGAGTACACGCAGCACGCGCCGTGGCGTGCCACGGCGGTGGACGCCGCCATGGCGCGCCTGTTCGTCACGCTGGGACGCGCCCTGCCGGCCCCGGCGGAACAGGGGCCGGTCGTCGGCGCGCGCGGCGTCGCGCACGTCCAGCGGCTGCGCACGCTGGTCGACGAGCGCTTCCGAGACCAGCCGACGCTGGGCGAGCTCGCCAGCGAGATCGGCATCACCACCACGCAGCTCAATCGCGTCTGCCGCGCCGTGCTCGGCCATCCGGCGCTCGCGGTGCTGCACGCTCGCATCTGCCTCGAGGCGCAGCGCGAACTGGCGTACACCACGCTGAGCATCAAGCACATCGCCTACAAGCTCGGCTTCACCGATGCCGGCTACTTCACGCGCTTCTTCGAGCGCGAGACCGGCGCAACCCCTTCGGCATGGCGCACTCAAGCCCTGGGGCGGCAGTGAGGGCGACCGGCCCGTTGACGACAAGCTTCGTCCGTACGACCGCTTCCGCCCGTGGGCCACGCCGTCACGCTCCGCGCTGCAGGCGCATCTGGCCCGGCAGTGGAACGCTGCGGCGCAGGATGTCCTCGCCGAGCCACTGCGCCGACCGGTGCGCGCGGCGCGCGACATCGGCCAGCGGAATCTGCTGGTAGTCGTCGTTGAAGACCTCGAAGCTGAAGTCGCCGCGATAGCCTTGCGCGTGAAGGCGCGAGACGAGGTCGGCCACCTGCTCGCTGTGCGCGCCCTCGCCGGGGAACACCCTGAAGTGGCGCGCGGTGGCGATGCGCTCCTCGACCGTCCGGATCTCCTGCCACATGAAATCGGCCAGTTGAACCAGGAAGATCCGGTCGGGTTCGAGCCACTGCAACTCGTCCAGCGACGTCTTCGTGGCGAGCAGGTGGAACGAATCCAGGCCGAGCCCGAGGTTGGGCATGTCGGCGCGGCAGATCACGTCCCAGGCATCTGGAAATTGCTCGATGGAACGCCCCCACGACAGCGCCTCGTAGGCGATGCGTATGCCCAGCGGAATCGCCAGCATCGCCAGCTTGCGCAGGTCGCGTGCGATGGCGTCGCGATCGCTGGTCGCGTGCGCGGAGGTCGACGAACACATCGGCAGCACCGGTGAGCCGACCGCGGCGCAGAGCTCGAGCATCGACTTCGCGATATCCACCTTGTAGTCGTGCAGTTGCCCCGACAGGCCCTCGAAGTCGCGCAACACCTGGAAGCCGGTGACGCGCAGGCCGCTCGCGCGCACCGCGGCGATGGCCGCCTCGATGCCCTGTTCGTGGCCGACCAGGTCGCGCGCCGACAGCATGACCTGCGAGAAGCCCGCCTCGCGGATCGCCCGGAGCTTCGCCGGCAGCGGGCCGCCCAGCGAAATCGTGTCCATGCCGAAGTCGTCGCTCGGCCCGGTGAATGGCGTCATGATGCTGTCCCCTCAGTCGGCGCGCGCGTCGCGCACGAGTTCGAAGGTCGGCGAAGCGGGCTGAGCATGCGTCAGGGCACCCCGCTCTTCCGTGTGGACGGCAGGCATCTCCTCGAAGATCACGCCGCGGGCGCGCAGTTCGGCGACGCAGCCGCGCACGTCCGGCGTGCCGAGCCCGACGCGAGCGATCCACTCGCGGCCGGAGGCATCGACGATGCCGGGCTCCGGCTCGACCATCATGGAGATGCGAATTCAGCAAGCTGATGATTGAGGAAGTTAGCCGACACCTCCCTCAAGGCAACGTGAAGTAGAACCTTGCGCCCTTGCCCACTTCCGACTCGGCCCAGATGTCCCCGCCATGTCGGCGAATGATGCGCCGCACCGAGGCCAGCCCCACGCCCGTGCCCTGGAAGTCCTTCGCGCTGTGCAGCCGCTGGAACACGCCGAACAGGCGGTCGGCGAAGCGCATGTCGAAGCCGGCGCCGGCGTCGGCGATCACGAAGGTGGGGATGCCGGCGAGCGTCTCGCGGCGCAGCTCGATGCGCGTCTTCTCGCTCTGGCTGCTGTACTTCCACGCGTTGCCGACGAGGTTCTCGATGGCGATGCGCATCAGCGTCGGATCGCCTTGGATCACGAGGCCCGGCTCGATGTGGATCTCGGCCTCGCGCTCGGGCTCGTTGCTGCGCAGGTCCTCCAGCACGTAGCGCGCGAGCTGCGACAGGTCGACCGGCTGGCGCTTGATCGGCTGCGACTGCAGGCGCGACAGCGCGAGCAGCGAGTCGATCATGCTGTTCATGCGCGCGGCGGCGGCCAGGATGCGGTCGGTGTGGTCGTTGCCGATGCGGTCGAGGAAGCGGCCGTAGTCCTCCTTGAGGATGCGCGCGAAGCCTTCGACGACGCGGATCGGCGCGCGCAGGTCGTGCGAGACCGTGTAGATGAAGGACTCCTGGTCGGCGTTGTCTGCGGTGGTCGGGGCCGGCTCCGCGGCGACCTGCACGGCTGCGGGCGCGGCCACTGCGCCGGCCGTCTCGCCGCCAGCCGACTTGCGCAGCATCACGATGCGGCCGGCCTGGGCGTCCTCGGCGTTGGCCACGAAGCTCCAGCTGACGCGCCATTCGCCGACCGTGCGCGGCTCGCCGGCGGGCAGCTCGGCGAGCGCGCGGTCGATGGCCGCCGGCAGGCGGGCGCAGACGGCGGCCCAGTCGGGTGCGCCGGTGAAATCGTCTTCCGGCGACAGGCTCATGCCGAACAGCGCGCGCGTGCCGGCGCCCTGGGCTTCCAGGCGCCATGGGGCGCCGGCGTCGAGCCGGCGGAACACCAGCACCGTGGCGTCGGGCTGGGCCAGCAGCTCGGCCAGGGCCGCGTGGCTGAAGTCGGCGGCGTCGGCCTCGCCGGCCGGGCGCGCGGTGCCGACGTAGCCGAGGAAGAAGCCCGCGCCGTCGTGGCGCGGCTCGCCGCGCAGGCTCCACAGCGTGCTGGTCTCGCCGAGCTGCAGCATCACGCGCTGCTCGGTGAGCGGCGCGTGGGCGGCCAGCTGGCGCGACAGCGGCGAGCTGGCCGGCGAACCGCTCGTCGCAGCGGAAACGCCTTCCGCGCCGGGCAGCGGCTGCGCGATCGCGATCAGCGCGGCACCCAGCGGCGGACTGGCCTTCCAGCCGGCCGGCCGGCGCGCGGGCGGACGCCAGGTGGTGAGGCGGTGCGTGGCGTCGGTCTCCCACGTCCACTGGTCGGCCAGGGCCAGCAGCCGGGTGCGATCCTCGGTCGCCTGGCGCAGCGCGGCGGCGTCGCGCGCCTTCATCCACAGCGCACCGGCCAGCGCGCTGACGGCGCCGAACGCGGCCAGCGCCAGGAACGCGAACACGGCGAACGTGGTTGTCATCGAGTCTGCGGAAGCCCCATGCGGCCGATTGTAAGGAGCAAAGCCGCGGCGGCCGGCACCCGTGCGCTGCGGCGGTACTGCCGTTGTCACGCCGCGCGGGCGAGGGGAGTTCGGGACACTTCCGGCGTCGGCTGGGCACGGCGTGGCGGTGGGCTTCCCGATTGCTCATCCTTGCGCGAGCCCGGCGGCGGCTGTCAAAGGCCTCCCGCCTGCGGAGTATTTCGCCATTGACGCCTTTCAGGCGGACGGACATGCTTACATTACAGGGCGAGAATGGTCGAGGACTGACAACTCAGGGCGCGATGGTCGATTTGAACAACTCCGGGATCGAGGGCACGGCGACGAAGCCGGTGCTGGATGCCGCCTGCATGGCCGAGCTGCGGGCGCTGGATCCGGACGGCAAGGCGCAGCTGGTCAAGCGCGTGCTGGCCACCTACCAGGCCTCGCTGGCCAAGCTGGTCGGCCAACTGCAGCTGGCGCGTGCCGAAGGCGCGTGGGACCAGGTGTCGCGCGTCGCCCATACGCTGAAGTCGTCGTCGGCCAGCATCGGGGCGCTGGCGCTGTCCGGCCTGTGCGCCGACATCGAACGCCTGCTGCGCGCCGGCGACAGCGCCTCCGCGCTGCCCTTGCTCGAACAATTCCAGGCCGAGGTCTCGCGCGTCGACGACGCCGTCGGCCAGACGCTGCAGCACCTCGAGGCGGCCGCCTCATGAGCGCGCACCGCCGTTCCAAAGCGCGAATCCCGCAGTGCCCGGCACGGAGGGACTCCTGATGTCGCTGCACCATGGCGTGAGCCTGGAAGCGACCGACCGTCGTCCGACGGTGCTGCTCGTCGACGACGACGAGGTGAACCTGCTGATGACCGCCGCGGCCCTGCGGGACCGCGGCTTCGACATCACCTCCACCACCGGCGGCGAGGAAGCGCTCACGCGCCTGGCCAGCTGGACGCCCGACGTCGTCGTGCTCGACGCGATCATGCCGGGCCTCGACGGCTTCGAGACCTGCATCGCGCTGCGCAACATGCCGGGCTTCGACAACGTGCCGGTGCTGATGCTGACGGGCCTCGACGACGAGGCGTCCATCAACCGCGCCTACCAGGTCGGCGCCACCGACTTCTTCGTCAAGGCCACGCAGTGGAGCCTGCTCGCCGGCCGGCTGCGCTACCTGCTGCGCGCCTCCCGCACGCGCCAGGAGCTCGAACGCAGCAAGGCCAAGCTCGCCCGCGCCCAAGACCTGGCCCGCATGGGCAGCTTCGACTGGTGGCAGGAGGAAGGCCGCAGCTTCGTCAACGGGCTCGAGCTGTCGGAAGAGGGGCTGCGCGTGTTCGGCTACGGGCCGGACGATCGCGTCAACCTGCGCGACATGCTGCGCATGATCGCCCCGACCGACCGCGAGCCGCTGGTGCGGCTGGCGCGCCAGATCCTGTACCAGGTCTCCGTCATCGCCACCGACGTGCCGATGACGCTGCCCGACGGCCGCTTCCGCATCATCCACGTCGAGGCCGAGCCCGAGTTCGACGAGCACGGCCACTGCTGCGCCTACACGGGCATCGTGCAGGACGTCACCGACCGCCGCATCGCCGAAGACCGCATCCGCCATCTCGCGAACTACGACGCGCTCACCAACCTGCCCAACCGCCGCCAGCTGATCTGGCGCGCCGAGCGGGCCCTCGAATTCGGCCGCCGTCTGGGCCACCAGGTGGCGCTGCTGCTGATCGACCTCGACCGCTTCAAGGTCATCAACGACACCCTGGGCCATGCCGCCGGCGACGAGCTGCTGATGGAAGTCGCGTTCCGCCTGCGCGGCTGCGTGCGCCATTGCGAGCAGCTGTTCGAGGGCGTGATCGAGACCGCGGGCTCGCGCTCGCACCGCACGCTGGAGGCCGTCGGCCGCCTCGGCGGCGACGAGTTCGTCGCGCTGCTGCCCGAGGTCGCCGACGAGGCCGACGCCCAGCGCGTCGCCACCCGCATCCTCGAGGCCTTGCGCGAGCCGGTGGTGGTCGCGGGCCAGGACTGCTTCGCCACCGCCTCGGTCGGCATCGCGCTGTTCCCGCGCGACGGCAACACCGTGGCCGACCTGCTGCGCAACTCCGACGTGGCGATGTACGCGGTCAAGTCGCAGGGCCGCAACGACGCGCTGGTCTACACGCCGCGCCTGGCCGGCCGCGGCCGCGAGAAGCTGGCGCTGGAGAGCGCGCTGCACAAGGCCATCGAGCGCGACGAGCTGGTGCTTTACTACCAGCCCAAGGTGGACGTGGCCAGCGGCAAGATGGTGGGCGTCGAGGCGCTGATGCGCTGGCGCCGCGGCGACCTGCTGATCCAGCCGGCCGACTTCATCCCCGTGGCCGAGGAGACGGGCCTGATCGTGCCCATGAGCGAGTGGGCGCTGCGCCAGGCGGCCAAGCAGGCGCGCATCTGGGCCGACGCGTTCGGCTTCGCCGATTCCATCGCCGTCAACATGCCCAACCGCATGTTCGAGCGCACCGACCTGATCGAGCAGATCTCGGCCGCCGTGCGCGACGAAGGCATCCCGCACAGCATGATCCAGCTGGAGATCACCGAGACGGGCCTGATGAAGGACCTGCAGCGCGTGATCCCGTCGCTGCACCGGCTCACCGAGATCGGCGTGCAGATCGCCGTCGACGACTTCGGCACCGGCTATTCGTCGCTCGCCTACCTCACGTCGCTGCCGATCGCCGAGGTCAAGATCGACCGCAGCTTCGTGCGCGACCTGGGCGTGCTGCCACAGAGTCTTGCGGTTGTTACCGCGATCATCGCGCTCGCGAAGTCGCTCGACCTCAAGGTGGTGGCCGAAGGTGTCGAAAACCAACGGCAGCAGGACGTGCTGTACGGCGAGGGCTGTTCGCTGATGCAGGGTTTCCTGTTCAGCAAGCCGCTGCCGCCGGAGGACATCCAGGTCTGGATGGAGCAGGTCGTGCTGCCCCGCAAGGCTCCATGGATTCCTGCGAGCTCCAAGGCGCGGACCGGTACCGATGATGTCGTCGACGTCGGTCGGCGCTCGTAAAAACCGCGCGGCCCCTGGCCGCTAGCTTCAGCTGTCACCGCCCATGCCGAAACCGTCTGCCGCCGAGACCGCCAAGGCCGCGTTGCGCCGCCTGGCGCTGTCCAAGCTGGAGCCCACGCCCGAGAACTACGCCCGCGCCTGGGCCGAAGAGGGCGGCGCGCCGCTCGCGGTCGCGCCGGCGCCCGTCGCCGCGCCGGTGGCGGCCAGTCCCAAGGCCAGGCCCGTCTACGACAGGATCGCGGCGCGCCTGTTCGAGGACGGCACCCAGCGCGAGGAGTTCTCGCAGGTCATGCAGCGCGCCGACTGGGAGGCCGCTCGCGGCCTCGTCGAGCGCGCCGCGGAATCGCAGCTCGCGCTGGCCCAGGGCTTCGCGCAGACCATCGAGAAGCTCGCGCGCGGGCTCGAGCGCGGCGGCCGCCAGTGGACGGCGGCGCGCAAGAAGGACAGCCTGCAGCGCGTGCTGGAGGCCAACCGCAGCGACATCGCGCGGCTGCACCAGCGCATGAAGCAGCTGGTCGCGTCGTGGGACGGCGACGTCACCGACGACACCGTCTCCGTCGATGCGAGCGACGAGCAGGCGGGCGCCGCGACCGGCACGAAGGGCGTCGAGGTGCTGGACTCGGGCGGCGGCCCGGCGTCGCAGGCGATCGAGGTGCGCGGCGGCGTGGATCGCCCGGCGACCGCGCGCGCCAGCGCGGAACGCGGCGCCGCGCAGGGCGACTGGCCGCCGGTGCTGCAGCAGTACGACGCCACGCTGCACGTGGCGCTGCCCGCCGACGACGAGCGCGCCGTCGAACTCGCCGGCGAGCTGCGCGAGCTGCAGGCCGGCCTGCTGCGCGACGGGGCCACGGCGCCGCTGCGCGCGCAGGCCGAAGCCCTCTGCGAGCGCGCGCGCCGGCTGCTGGCGCATCGCCACCATCTCGTCGACGAACTGCATCGCCTCACGCTGGAGATGAGCGCCGGCCTGGCCGAAGTCGCCGAGGAAGGCAGCTGGGTCAAGGGCCAGACCGAGAGCCTGAAGCTGAGCCTCGGCGACTCGCCCAGCGTGCGCTCGGTGCGCGCCGCCAGCGAGATGCTCGCGCAGACGCGCGCGCGCCAGCACCAGGTGCGCGCGGAACGCGACAGCGCGCGCGTGGCGCTGAAGGACGCGATCTCGCAGATGCTCTCCGAGCTCGACGCCCTGGGCGAGCACACCGGCGATTTCTCCGAGAGCGTCGCGCGCTACGTCGACACCATCGCCAGCGCCGATTCGCTGGAGAGCCTGGCCAGCGTGGTGCGCCAGATGGTCGAGGAAAGCCGCGCGGTGCATGGGCTCGTCAGCGAGACGCAGGGCCGCCTGAACGAAGGCCGTGCGCGCGCGGCCGAACTCGAGGCGCGGGTGCTGTCGCTGGAGAGCGAGCTGCGCCGGCTGTCCGACGAGGTCTCCACCGACGTGCTCACCGAGGTCGCCAACCGGCGCGGCCTGATGCAGGCCTTCGAGGTCGAGACCGCGCGCCTGGAACGCCAGGGCGGCGAGCTCGCGATCGGGCTGCTGGACATCGACAACTTCAAGAAGCTCAACGACACGCTGGGCCACTCGGTGGGCGACATGGCGCTGAAGACGCTGGCCGGCCACGTGCAGAAGCAACTGCGCGCGGTCGACGTCGTGGCGCGCTTCGGCGGCGAGGAGTTCGTCGTGATGCTGCCGGGCGTGCCGGTCGACGAGGCGCAGGTCACCTTGACGCGCCTGCAGCGCACGCTGTCGGCGAGCCTGTTCATGCACGACGGCCGCGAGGTGTTCGTCACGTTCTCGGCCGGCGTCACGCAGTTCCGGCCCGGCGAGGCGCTCGAAGCCGCGCTGGAGCGCGCCGACGAGGCGCTCTACGAGGCCAAGCGCACGGGCAAGAACCGGACGTGCATCGGTTGATGCCGGTCAGGTCGGCGCGCCGCAGCCCAGGCCTTCGAAGGTCCACGAGGCCACCCGGTCGTCCTTGATCACGAAGTGCGTGGTGCAGGTGATGGGCACCGTGGCCGAGGTCGACAGGCTCGGCGTGGCGCCCGTCACCGTCACGCCGCCGCCCGCCGTTCGCGACGCGACCACGACGGGTGACGGCGGCGCGCCCGGCGCGGCGCGGTCGTCGATGTCGACGCGCACGATCCAGGTGAGCACCTGGCCGTCGGGCGCCTGGCTGGCCAGCGTCGGCCGGCCCCACGCGGCCTCGAGATCGGCGCGCGTCGCGCCCCGCCAACGCTGCAGCGAGGCGTCGTAGCGCGCGTCCATGCTCGCCTTGTCCGCGCATCCCGCGAGGGATGTGGCGATGGCGAGCAGCAGCAACCGGAGCAGTCGGTCCATGGGCCTATTGGACACCCGCGGCGCGTGGATTGCCGGAGGCTGTATCGTCACGACGTGGAGCACCCGCGATGACCCTGCAAGCCGCCGATGTCCTGGCCCTGACCGATGCCGTCCGCGCGATCGAACGGCCCAGCGTCGGCGCGCGCCTCGCGAGCGTGGTCGGCTCGCCCATCGAGCGCCTCGTCGGTCTGCTGCCGGCGCGGGCGGCGTCGGTCATCTCGGGCGCCGCGCGCAAGGCGATCCAGGGCGCGCTGAAGCTGTCGCTGCGCACGCTGGCCACGCACGACCCGCTCGCCCGCGGCGTGCCGCCGGCGGCGTCCAACGGCTGGCACAAGGTGGCGAGCGCGGCCAGCGGCGCGGTGGGCGGCGCGTTCGGGCTCGCGGCGCTGGCGGTCGAACTGCCGGTGTCCACCACGATCATGATGCGCTCGATCGCCGACGTCGCGCGCAGCGAGGGCGCCGACCTCGCCGACCGCCAGACGCAGCTCGAATGCGTGATGGTGCTGGCGCTCGGCGGCGACGCGAAGAGCGACGACGCGGCCGAGGTCGGCTACTTCGCGGTGCGCGAGGCGATGACGCGCGCGGTCTCCAGCGCCGCCGCGCATCTCGCGCGCCACGGCCTCGCCAAGGAGGGCGCGCCGGCGCTGGTGCGGCTCATCACGCTGATCGCCGAGCACTACTCCGTCAACGTCACCGAGAAGGCCGCGGCGCAGCTGGTGCCGCTGATCGGCGCCGTCGGCGGCGCGGCGATCAACACGATCTTCATCGACCACTTCCAGTCGGTGGCGCGCGGCCACTTCGCCGTGCGCCGGCTCGAGCGCAAGTACGGCGAGGCCGCGGTGCGCGAGAAGTACCGCGAGCTGGCCGCGCAGATGGCCTGACCGCACCGCCGTATATTGCGGGCTGCCCAGAACGGCCAGGATCCTGCATGAAGCCCAAGCGCGCGCTCGTCGTCCATTGCAACACCTTCGTGGCGGCGCTGTCGCTGGCCGCGGCGCTGCCCCCGGCCGGCGCGGCGTCGCGCTCGCCGTGCACGCCGCGTCCGGCCGAAGGCGGCGTGGCGTCGCAGGCGGCCGACGCGCCGGCTGTCCGGCTCGACGCGGCGCAGCCCACCGCGCTGGCGAACTGGGACGCGCGCCCGTGGCAGCGCCGCCGCGTGTGGATCGCGCTGGAGGCGGGCAACGCCGGCGACGCGCCGGCGCTGGTGCGGCCCGAGATGGTGGTCGACGCGCGCGCCGACGGCCACGCGGCGGAGGTCCTGGTCGGCCCGACCATGGCCGTCGCGCCGCACGCGCGCGCGACGCAGCGCATGGCGCTGTTCGTGCCCGACGACACGAAGACGCTGGGCGTGCGCCTGCTGGCCGCCGCGCCGGCGCAGCCGGTCGTCGCGACCTTCGCGCTCGAGTGCTCGGACGGGCGCTTCGACATCGGCGAGACCGCGCCGGCGATCGTCCCGGCGCTCGACGAGGCGGTGAAGACCTGGTTCAACGGCTTCGTCGACCCGCTGTCCGATCCCAAGGCGGCCCTGGAGACGGTGCGCGCGCTCTCGAGCGGCGCGCAGGACGCGACCGACGTCGTGTGGACGCTGCGTGGCCTGATGCAGTCGGTGAACGACGATCACGGCTTCATCGTCGGCCCCGGCGAGCAGCCGCCCGCGCGGCGCACGCTCGTCACGCGCGCGCCGGAGTTCGACCTGACGCCCGACGGCATCGCCGTCGTCCGCCTGCACGCGGTGGACACGAGCGCCGACGCCGCGGCGCTCGCCTGGGCCGCGTCGCTGCACGACGGCATCGCCGACCTGGCGGCGCACCATCCGCATGCGTGGATCGTCGACCTGCGCGACCACGACGGCGACAGCCCGTGGCCGTCGCTGGCGGCGCTGTCGACGCTGCTCGACGGCCCGGCAGTGGGCGCCACGGTGAGCCGCCGCGGCAACCGGCCCTGGATCGTCGACCGCGGGGTCGTGCGCTTCGCCGGCGAGCCGGCGCTGGTCGACCTGCAGCCGCCGCCGGAGCCGACGTTCCGCGGACCGGTCGCCGTGCTGATCGGGCCCGACACCCGCAACGCGGGCGAAGACGTCGCCGTCGCGTTCCGCGGCCGTGCCCACACCCGGTTCTTCGGGGCGACGACCGCCGGATTCCCGATCCTGGGCGTGGTGGCGCATCGCCTGTCCGACGGCACCACGCTGGGCGTCCTGGAAACGCGCGACGCCGACCGCACGGGCGTCGTGCAGCGCGAGCCGCTGGAGCCCGACACCCTCCTGAAGGATGGCGCCGCCGCCGCGGCGCTGCCCCCCGAGGCCGTCGCGTGGGTGCTCGACGAGCGCCAGGCCGACTCGTCCGTCCGCTAGCGCTCGCGGGTCGCCGCGATGTTGTTCATGACGCCGGCGACGATGCGGGAGCGTGCGCGGGCCGGCCCACTCCGCGCGAATCGGCGCAGGGATCGGACTCGTCGGGGACATGGCGCAGCTTGCTGGTGGCCGCGCCGCGGGCGGGCAGCCCCGAGGCGGCCGGGCAGGCGATGCCGGCGCGCGGCGCCTGCGATCCGCCGACTGCCGCAGGCCTGGCGACTTCCGCCGCCTGGGTCGTGAAGGCGCAGGCCGGGAGGGCGAGCGCGAGCAGGCAGCAACGGGTCTTCAAGCGGCTCTCCTTGGCGGTGACGCGCAGTGTCGCCGATGGCGGTTCGAGCCGGCGGCCGCGCCGGGGTTCCGCGACTGGGTCGTGAAACCCGTCATGGCGGCCGAGGCGTGCGGCAGGCCGGGCATCGTCGACTTGCTCGACGCCGTCGGCCGCATCTTCGACATCGAGTTCGGCCTGACCGGCCGCAGCGGCACGCGCCATGAAAAAAGCCGCGACGCACGCGCCGCGGCTTTCGCCGGGGAATGGCCGCGGCCGCCCGTGCGGCGCGCGGCGCAGACCGTCGTCAGGCCTTCTTGCGGCGGCTCATGACGACGCCCAGGGCGCTCAGGCCGGCGAGCATCAGCGCGATGTTGCCCGGTTCCGGCACGGACGGCGTGAAGGCCAGCTGGCCGGCGTATTCGCCGCCGTTGAGGTTGATCGTGCCATCGACCTGCAGCGTATAGACGCCTTCGGTCAGCGACAGCTCGCCGTCGAAGAAGGCGCTGGTCAAGGCGCTGCTCGCCAGCGCGTAGGTGTCGTTCGCGTTGTCGAAGGCATAGAGGGAGACCGACGTGAACGACACCTCCTGCTGGCCCAGCGTCTTGAAGGCCGGCGAGATCAGCGACGACGCGTAGAAGCCGACGTCCTCGGCGTCCTGTACCTCGAAGACGAACATGTCGACGAAGCTGTCCTTGGCGATGCGGGGATCGCCCGTCGTGTACGTGGTGGCGCTCGAGAAGTCGTACAGCTGGTCGTTGTCGCCGGGGATGTTGCCCAGGAGGTTGGTGGACGGGTCGATGACGAAGAATTCGGTCTCGGTCGCTGCGTTGGCGCCGACGCCGACGGTCGCGAGGGCGGCGGCGAGGGCCAGTTGCTTGAAGAGTTTCATGGTGTGTCCGGAAAGTGCAGTTGGAAAACGGGTGGAGGACGACCGCGCCGGCGTCGAGCCGGCGCGGTCGTCGCGATCAGGGGCCGACCGACGCCGCCGCGCCCAGCGTCGTGGCCAGCGCGTTCACGTCGAGCGAGCCCAGGCCGGAAGCCGGGTTGTACGTGTTCGTGGCCTTGTAGTACTCGTTGTCGCCCGTGGTGATCGCCGTGAACGGCGAACCGGTGCCGTAGCCCATGGCCTTGAAGGCGGCATAGAGCTGGGTGGCGGGCATCCCGATGCGGCCCTTCGGGTTGGTGGCGGATGTCGGAATGCCCTGGCTGATCAGCGTGAAGATGCCGTTCAGCTGCGGGGAGACGAAGCTCGTGCCGCCTTCTTCCTGCGTGTAGCCGCCGCCGAAGTACAGCAGGTAGCCGCTGTACGGATCGGCGTCGAGCGCGACGTCGGGCACGTTGCGGCCGGGGTAGGCGACGGGCATGTCGTCCAGATCCTCGAAGCCCGAGGCAATCACCGGCGGCCCGCAGAGCAGCGATTGCGCCTTGGCGCTCGTCTGGACGCCTGCCAGGCTGGACTGGTAGGGCGGCAGCGCGAAGTTGACGCTGACGCCGCCCCCGCCGCCCACGGTGTAGTAGTCGGCGTAGTACAGGTTCGTGCCGTAGTACTGGACGATGTAGGGGCGCAGGTAGTCCCAGCCCCACGGACGTTCCGCGGTCACGCTGACCACGCCGTGCTTGTGTTGCACGCTGTTGGGCAGCGTGGTGCCGCCCGCGGCCAGCACGAGCGGGTCGGATGCCGGATAGTCGACCGACAGCGTGGCGGCGCAGGCCGGGTAGGGCAGGCCGCGATTGAAGTCGTACGCGCCGGCGTCGCCGGCGGCCGAGATCACCGGGATGCCTTGCAGCGCGGCTTCGGAGAAGATCGCGTGGAAGGCCGGGAATTCGGACGGATCGAACTCCTGTTCCGGGCTGCCCCAGCTGATCGACAGCACGTCGACGAGGTCTTCCTCGATCGGCTGCGCGAAGACGTCGATGAAGCCGGAATCGGTGTTCGGCGCGATGTAGACGCGCAGATTGGCGCCCGGCGCGACGCCGCCAGACTGTTCGACGTCCAGCGTGGTCTCGCCGGCGCCGTCGGTGCCCGGTCCCGCATCGGCATCGGCGCCGCCGTCGACGGGGACGTCGGTGATGCGGTTCGGGTTGACGGTCAGGCCGACGTCGGCCCAGTAGAAGTAGGCGTCGGACTGGTCGTAGCCGGCCAGCGTCGCGATGCCGATCGTCTTGCCGGCGCCGGTGTAGCCCTTGCTGTACAGCGGGTTGATGTTGTATTGGGCGGCCAGGTCGCCCACCGTGTAGTAGCCGGGCGTCTGCGTGGCGATCGCGCCGTTCGGTCGCACGTTCTGCGGCAGCACGTCGCCGGCCAGCGCGCCGGTGTTGGGCAGCTGCGCGCGGTTGGTGAGCAGCATCGGCTTGTTGCTGAGACCGCTCACGGCGGAGACGATGCCGCTCAGCGCGGTCGGCACCACGGCGGCCGTGGCCGGCGCCTGGAAGGTGATGCCGTTCTGGGTGTAGGCGTGGATCGGGGTGCCGAAGGCCGCGGCGATCTGCGCGTTGGTGGCCGTCGCCGTGATCAGCAGGTTGTTCGGATGCACCTTATTGATCGTGAAGCCTGCGGACTGCAGGAAGCTGACGACCTGGGCGATGGCCGCCGGCGTCTGGCCGTACGTCGCCGCGAACTGGGCCGGCGTGACGAAGTGGCGGAACGACGGGCTGGACGGGTTGGACACGGCAGTGACGGCGGCGTCCATCGCGGCGGCGCCGCGCACGGCGAGGGCGATCGTGACCGTCTTCGAATCGGTGGGCGACGCGACCCCGAGATCGGTGACGCCCGGCTGGACGAGCCTGGCGGTGGCGGCCGCGGCGGAGATCGGGGCCGTGTTCAGGGCCAGGGCGGCGGCCATCGACAACAGCGACAGGCCAATGGGGGCGCGCAGCCCTCCGAGATTTTGTTTGCTCATGAAATCGAAGCTTCCGATAAAAAGACAAGGGAGCGGGCTTGCGGCTGGCAGGGGTCACTGCTTCGCCGCGTTCGATGGCCGCCGCAGGCTTTTTTTGCGCCTGCGTGCGACCGGCCTCGACGGCCCGCGCTGGAAAATCACGAAACGATCCCGAACGATGAAGACGAAGCACGCATGGCGCCGATTAGCCTGCCGGCGCAAATCGACGCCATTGATCAAGGCGCTTAGTCGACAATTCAGAATATCGCAAGAAGCAGGCCGTGAACGAAGTCACGGTTCCCCCAAAAAGGGGAGTCTCCGCCTGGAAGGCCGGTTTTGCGAGGGAATACCCCAGGGGGCTTTCTCGTCGACGCCGGGTGGCGCGTGTCGCGCCGGCGGACGACGCCCGGCCCGGTGTTGACCGGCGCGGTGCGCAAGTGCACGTGCGGGTGCACGACCCCGCGGTCAGTGCACCGAAGAAGCGCGGCGGCGCGCGCGATGCGGACGTCGGGCCGTCGGCGGGAACGGCGACGCCGCGCTGGCGTCCGTTCCACGCAGTGACGCGCGCCCGGCGCTGCTTGACAGGGCGCGAGCCGCGCGTCTATACAAGGCGCATGACGAACACCGCTGCGGACGCCGGCTGGACACGACGACCGGATCGACGGTTCGCGCAGCCCGCGCCATCCGCGCGCCGGGCCTGACATGCCCACGCACGACGCCGCGTTCCGCCGCAAGCAGGCGATCGGGGTCGCGCTGGCGCTCGCGGCGGCGCTGGTCGTCACGCTGGTGGGCCTGCGGGCGACGACGCTGTTCGCCGCCGTGCTGCCCGACGCCGACGACATCGCGGCCCGCCTCGCGTTCGCGGTGCGCTGGCTGCTCGCGCCCGGCTGCATGCTGCTGGCGGGCGTGCAGGTCGCCGCGAGCCGCGGCTTCCATCCCGACGCCATCGACGGCACGCCCACGCCCCGCAGCCACGCGCTGGAGATCGCGCTGCGCTACAACCGCAACACGGTCGAACAGACGCTGCTGGCCGCGATCGCCTGGCTGGGCCTGGCGGTGAGCGCGTCGCACGCGGCGCTGGCGTTCATTCCGGCGATGGCGGCGCTGTTCGTCGCCGGGCGCGTCACGTTCTGGATCGGCTACCTGGCCTATCCGATCGCGCGCGCGTTCGGCATGGTGTTGACGGCGTTGCCGACGATCGTGGCCTACGTCTGGCTGCTGGCGCATGCGGCGATGCGGGCGGCCTGATGCCGTTTCGCGGCGCGCGCGCCGCCGCTCCCTCACTGGCCCGGGGCGCTCGCGTTCTTCGCCAGGAATTCCGCGATCGCGTCGACCACGCCCTGGGCCAACGGCAGGCCGGGGTCGGCGTAGGTCGCCAGGTTCGCGCGCCGGTCGTCCGACGCCACGGACTTGAGCACGTGGTTGACGTCGGGCAGCAGCACGAGGCTGGCGCGCGGATCGGCCTGCTTGAGCAGTCGAGCGTCGCCCTCGCCGACCTGGAGATCGCGCTGCCCCTGGATCACGAGGACGGGCTTCGAAACCCCCGCGATGAGGCGAGCGGGATCGTAGGAGAAGGCGTTGATCAGGTAGCCCTGCACGGACGGATTGAACAGCCCCATCAGCGCCGGATTCATGCCCTTGACGTCGACCCGGCGGCCCTGCTCGAGCGCGTCGAGCGCCGGCAGTGCCTGGTCCAGGAGCGGCGCGTTGGCCGGATTGGCCTTGAGCTGTCCGCGCACGATCTCGCCCATCGGCCGTCCCGGGGCGGCGACGAGGACGAGCCCGCACTCGCCGGGCACGTCGCCGGCCGAGGCCAGGGCGACCAGGCCGCCCTCGCTGTGCCCGAGCACCCAGACGCAGGGCGCGTGGGTTTCGTTCGCGAGCACCTTGACCCAGGCGCGCACGTCCTCGACATAGTCGCCGATGGTGACCGCGTTGCCGTCCTTGACCGCCGCCGCGCTCGCGTACATGCCGCGCTTGTCGATGCGCAGCGTCGCCACGCCCCTGGCCGCCAGGTCTTGCGCGAGCAGCCGATAGGTCGACGCCTTCACGCCCATCGGGTTGTTGCCGTCGCGGTCGGTCGGTCCGGAGCCCGGAATGATCAGCACCACCGCCGTCGGCGTCGTGCGCGGGGACAGCAGCGTCCCCTTCAGCGCGCCGATGGGGCCCGGCGCCGTCGGGAAGGTCTCGGAGAACGCCTGCGCCGATGCCGGACGAACCAGCAGGCAACCCAGCGCCAGGACGATGCCAGCCGCCAACCTCATGAGGAACTCGCTTCCAAGAATCGATCGGGCGACAAGAATAACCGCTGCCATGAACGCGGCTCGATGCCCACGAAGCCCGCGCGCGCTGACGGTACCGAAGCCCGGTACCTCGAATGCCGGTTCTCAGGTCTTCGCGCGAGAAGCTGGTAGGCGATCGGCATCCCGCCGACACTCCGCGCGCACCCCCCTTCAAGCCATGACCCCGCGTCCCGCCGCCGCCGTCCTCGCCTGCACGCTGCTGTCCTCCTGCGTCGTCGTCCCGGTGACGGTGGCCGGCTACGACCCCGACTGCCGCATCATCACGCACCACATGGAACTGAAGGCGAGGCAGGACGACCCGACGATACGCTGCGGCAACAGCACCGACAGCCCCGCCTGCAGGCAATGGCTCGGAGAGGTCATCGTGACGGCGGCGGGCAGCGCGATCGTGTCGGGCTCGATCGTGGTGGTCGGCAACGTGATCTATTGGGCCGAGGAGCGGGTCGGCTGCCAGGGGCCGGGCAAGCCGGTCGAGGCGGGTGCTGCGTCGCCTTAGCGTGTGGTGTGGCGGTTCATGGGCGGAGGTCCTTGAGCACTCCATGTGCCGTTGCAGTGCGCGCGCGCGTTTGGTGGCCTACAAGGTCGACCGCGTGGCTCGTGGCGTGCCCGAACGCCGCTCCGCGTTCGATGGATGTCTCAAGACCGTCCGGGTCTGGCGGCCACCACCCCATTGCTTCGGTCGCCGGAGAGCAAGTTCATCGACATCGCGCGAGCAACGGCTTGAGCTCGGTTGCTGGCGTCGAGCTTGTGCAGGATCTTCTGGATGTGGTTCTTGACCGTCAGAGCGCTGATGCCCAATTGCACGCCGATGGCCTGATTGCTGAGCCCCTCGCGCGCGCACTGCAGCACTTGGCATTCGCGCTCGCTGATGCTGGCCCCGGAGAATCCGACGTCTTCTCCCAGTGGACGGCTGCTCGCCGCGCCCACCTCTTGTTCGATCGCCTGCACGAGAAGGTAGGTGCTGTGCAGATGCGGGAGCAGCAATTCGAGGTCGCGCAATCGTGCCGCCGATGCGTCGTACACAGTGGAAGCGAAGATGAACAGGGTCTCGATCTCGTTCGGTCGCTGGGGGCGCGAAACGCCATGCACCAGCAAGCCGTTCAAGCCGCAGTCCTGAAGGTGTCGGACGGACTCCATCAAGCCGCGATGTGACATGGCTGCCACGTCCACGGCCAAGGCGCGACCCCGATTGAAGATCCACGAGTTGATCAGGTGCTGCAGCAGTGCAGACTGACCATCGGTCATCGCGGACAGCACGGGCGCGCCGATGACCACGCTGTTGAATGCTTCCAACCGGACTTCCTTGCGATGGCGATCGTAGTGGCCGCAAATCGCCAGCGTGTGCGGAAGCAACGTCTGGAAGCTGCCTTGGGACCAGAGGAAGAACTGGTGCCGCCTTTTCACTTGGCAGGCCCCCTCGACGGTCTCGACAAATGCTTTGGCCCGCTTTTCCTCGCGCCGCTCGGTGTCCACGTAATCGCTCATCGTTGTCCTTCGCATGCCCTCAGCACCGGACGTAGCCTACCGACCGTTTGTGACTGATTCGCAATATGACGGATACGTTCAGAAATCCGGGCACTGTTCTTGGCCACTTGGCCGCCCCCATGACCAGGAAGGACTGCGCGTCGTCTCAGTCGTCCAGGTCGTCGATCGCGGTCGGGCGTCGCAGCGTCACGATCTGGGCATGGTCATCGTCGATGTCCCAGCGTTGAACCCTCGCCAAATAGCCTGGGGCTTCGGAGGCGATGTGGTAGCCGGGAGCGGTATTCGGCGCCCACGCCGCGTGCCACTTGGGTAGCGCCGGGATGACGAACGACCCATCGCCGCCTGACTTCACGGCGCTCTGCGGGAATTCCTTGATTTGCACTGTCGCGTCGGCAATGGGGCGATGGGTCGCCTGATCCACGACCACGCCCCGGAGTTCGGGCGTCACATCGGGCGGCAGGGCGGCGCAAGCCGACAGGACGACGCCGGCGGCAACTGGAGAGATTCGTCGGAATGGCATTTTGGGGATCTTGGCGGAGTGCGGCCGATCGCCCAGAGTAGCGCCCGACCGTGACAACTGACTCAAGGGCCCCCGCCACTTCTCCGAGCCAGTTGCCTTGAACCATGGGCTGACTTGCGGCGGCGCAGCCTTCTCCAGGACATGCGCGGTCTCGTGCCGCCGGCAGATGGCCTCGCCCGCCAGTCCGACGGACTCCTGCCGGCATCAATCCCCTGTTTTCGGTATCGCCGCACGCGGCGCGCAAGACGGCGTGCGCAATCGCGTGCCGTAGTCGAATCGGCGCATGCGCCCATGGGCCGTTCGGCGCGCGCATGGTCCGAACGGCGACCCGATCGTCACTTTCTTGCGCTTTCCGCGGACACCGCCCAGGGTATACGCGTGAGCCGGACCACGCGTCGGCCTCGCGGGCCTGTCACGTCCTTTTTCAAACTGGGGAAGGCGCGTCCGAACGCTGCGCGAAAGGGCATCCGCGCGTCACCGCGTCGCCATATACGGTCACTAGCCTGCAGCGCTTGCCAACGCCTTGCCGAGTGATCCATGCGAGTTCGCCGTTCTTCGTTTCCTCGCACGTTCGCGACGCGCGCGGGCGCTGGCTTGCTGATTCTGGCGACGACGGCGTGGCTGCCCGCGCAAGCCACGAGCGATGCTTCCGCCGGCGTTCACCAGTTGGCCGCGATCGGGCGTCTCGCGTTCTTTGACACCAGCCTGTCGGCGTCGCACAAGCTGTCGTGCGCGACGTGCCACGACCCGGCGCGCGCATTCGCGCCGGCCAACGCGCTGGCGGTGCAGTTCGGCGGGCCGGACGCGCACCGGCAGGGCACGCGCGCGACGCCCTCGCTGCGCTACCTGCAGGGCACGATCCCGTTCGTCGAGCGCCGCTTCGACGACGACGACGGCGGCGATGCCGACGACGCGACGCCCACCGGCGGCCTGACGTGGGACGGTCGCGTCGACACGCTGCACGAGCAGGCGCTGATCCCGCTGTTCAACGTCAACGAGATGGCCAACGCAGACGCGGCTGCAGTGAGCCGCAGCGTCGCGGCGGCGCCGTACGCGGGCGCGTTCCGCTCCGCGTTCAGCGCGCCGGGCGACGACGTGTTCCAGCATCCCGACGACGTCGTGCACGACCTCACGCTGGCGCTCGAGGCCTACCAGCGCGAGTCGCCCGAGTTCCAGCCGTTCACCAGCAAGTACGACGCGTTCCTGCGCGGCCAGGTGCAGCTGAGCAAGCAGGAGCGGCGCGGCCTCGCGCTGTTCGACGATCCCGAGAAGGGCAACTGCGCGAACTGCCATCCGAACACGATCTCGCCGCGCGGTGCGATGCCGGCGTTCACCGATTTCGGCCACGTCGCGATCGGCGTGCCGCGCAATCGCCAGCTCGCGAGCAACCGCGACCCCGCGCACTTCGACCTCGGCCTGTGCGGCCCCGACCGCACCGATCTGGCCCGCCACACCGACTTCTGCGGCGCCTTCATCACGCCCACGCTGCGCAACGTGGCCACGCGCGGCAGTTTCTTCCACAACGGCGCGTTCCATTCGCTGCGCGACGTGATGGCGTGGTACGTGCAGCGCGACACGAACCCGGCGCGCTGATACCCGCGCAACGCCGACGGCAGCGTGCGCAAGTACGACGACCTGCCGCCGGCCTATCGCGACAACGTCAATTCGGAGGTGCCGTTCAAGCCCACCGACAGCCATCGCCCGCGCCTGAACGCGCGCGAGATCGACGACCTGGTCGCGTATCTCAAGACCCTGACGGATGGCTACAGCGTCCCGAAGAACCAGGCTGCGCCCTATCCGGTGACAGCCAATTCAACGCCGGTGCCGAGCCGGTTCAACAAGTAGCAGGAGAGACCCAGCATGACAAGCAAGATTGATCGCGTCGCAGCCCGACTCCGCCACGCCCGCATCGCCCGCGCGATGCTCGCGGTCGCCGGCGCCGCGCTGTTCGCCGGCGCCGCATCGGCAGCGACGATCGCCGGCACCCTGAACACGTCGTCCGCGTTCAGCCCGACCAACGACTCGACCGACGGCTCGACGTACTACAACGACGCGTACTACGGCCCGTTGCCCGCGGCTCCCGTGGTCGTGGGCGAGTTCGACTTCAGCCTGCCGAGCGGCAATGCGGTCTCCGGCGCGACGATCAGCGGCGACTTCGGCAGCAATTCGCTGGGCAGCGGCACCGGCGCCGTCGAGCTGTTCGTGGGCAACGTCGAGGTGGCCAACTGCGACGCCGCCTGCGAGACCGCGACGGCGGCCAACGAGATGGCCTGGTCGTTCACCTTCGCCTCCACGCAACTCAGCGCGATCGGCAGCAGCAGCCTGGTGCTCACCGCCGTCCAGCAAGAGCAGAACGGGCAGCAGATCGTCCTCGATCCGACGTCCGTGTCGCTGACCGTCGCCGCCGTGCCGGAACCCGCCGGCTTGCCGATGGTGCTGGCCGCCGTCCCGCTGCTCGCGCTGGTGCTGCGTCGCCGCGCTCAGTCGAACCGCGCCTGACCCGCGCCCGAACCCACAAGGAACATCATGAAAAAGCAACTCCTCTCCAGCCTCGCGGCGCTCGCCGCGTCCGCATTCGCACTCACCCCCGCCGCCGCCGCCTCGGCCGCGACCTGCCAGCTGGGCAACGGCATCAAGCATGTCGTCTACATCCAGTTCGACAACGTGCACATCGAGCGCGACAACCCGAACGTGCCGTCCGACCTCGAGCAGATGCCCAACCTGCTGAGCTTTCTGCAAGGCAAGGGCACGTTCCTCACGAACCACCACACGCCGCTGATCTCGCACACCGGCGACGACATCCTCACCAGCCTGACCGGCATCTACGGCGACCGCCATGGCCAACCCGTGGCCAACGCGTTCGGCTACTTCAACCCCAACGGCTCGGTCAGCTTCTCCAGCACCTTCGCGTACTGGACCGACCCGACCGGCTCGACGACGGTTCCCGTCATGGTCGGCCCGACCGGCCTCGTCGCCCCGGCGCCGTGGGTGGCGTTCGCGCGCAAGGGTTGCGACGTCGGCCAGGTCGGCGTCGCCAACACCGTGCTCGAGAACATCACGTCGGACATCACGACCGTCTTCGGCGTCGGCTCGCCGGAATACGTCGAGTCGACGACGTCGACCACCAAGGCCCAGGCCGCGGCCGACTTCGAAGGCATCGCGATCCATTGCGCCGCCAACAGCCAGACCTGCAACAACACCAACTCGCGCACCGACAAGCTGCGAAACGAGGTCGGCGGCTACCTCGGCTACAAGGCGCTGTTCGGCCACAAGTACGTCGCGGCCACGCTGTCGCCGAACAGCCCGATGACCGACATCAACGGCGGCGTCATCCAGGCGAGCGGCGGCCATGTCGGCTTCCCGGGCTTCAACGGCACGTCCGCGCCGGTGACGCTGGGCTACATCGCCACGATGCTCGAGAACAACATCCCGGTCGTCTTCTCGTACATCTCCGATGTGCACGACGACAACGCGGGAGGCACCGGCGCCTTCGGCCCGGGCGAAGCCGGCTATGAAGCCAACCTGAAGCTGTACGACGCCGCGTTCGGCACGTTCTTCGCTCGCCTGAAGGCCGATGGCATCGACGAGACGAACACGCTGTTCATGATCATGACCGAGGAGCAGGACCACTACGCGGGCACGCTCTCGCCGACGCCGGCCGGCTGCGATGGCGTGACCGTGCAGTGCACGTACTCGCACACGACGACGCCGGTCAACAGCGGCACGGTGGGCGAAGTCAACGTCAACCTGAGCCGCCTGCTGAACACGGAAAAGGGCAACACGACGCCGTTCTCCGTGCACAGCGACCTCGCGCCGACCTACTACATCACCGGCAACCCCGCGCCGACCGCCGCGACCACGCGCCAGCTCGAGCGTGACATCGCCGGCCTGACGGTCTTCAATCCGTACTCGGGCGTGACGGAGCCGCTGAACGACTACCTGGTCGACCCGGCCGGCATGAAGATGCTGCACATGGTCACGTCGGACGCCACCCGCACGCCGAACTTCGTCGCGTTCCAGAAGGGCGACTACTACAGCACGGCTTCGGGCACGAGCGCCTGCACGGCGGTGAACTACACCGACTGCGTCAACATCCAGCCGAGCTTCGCGTACAACCACGGCGGCTACCAGCCCGAGATCTCCACGCTGTGGCTCGGCATGGTGGGCCCGGGCGTGAACGCCAACGGGACGGACTCGACGACGTGGACCGACGAGACCGACGTCCGCCCGACGATCCTCAGCCTGACGGGCGTCACCGACACGTACGTGCATGACGGCCGCGTGATCGTGGAGGCGCTCAACGACAGCGCGCTGCCCGCGACGCTGGCCGGCGGCAACCGTGCGACCTTCGTCTCGCTGGCGCAGGCCTACAAGCAGATCAACGCGCAGCTCGGCCAGCTGGGCATCGCCACGCTGAAGGCGTCGACGTACGCGCTGGCCGGCAACGACGCCGGCGACGCGACGTACCTCGCCTGCACCGCGAACATCAACCAGTGGACGCAGACCCGCGACGCGCTGGCCGGCCAGATGAAGACCATGCTGGATGCCGCCGCGTTCAACGGCACCGCCATCGACGGCCCGACTGCGAGCTCGCTGGTCTCGCAGGCCAACGCACTGATCGCCTCGGCGACCTGCAACTGACGCGCCGCCGCGCATCGAAGGGCGGCCTGCGGGCCGCCTTTTTTGTTGTCGGCGCGCCCCGCGCTATCACGCGCCGGGGCGTATGAACGCGACGCATTGAAATCATTGGCGGAAGCTGTGAGATTCGAACTCACGAACCCTTGCGGGTTGCCGGTTTTCAAGACCGGTGCAATCGACCACTCTGCCAAGCTTCCTAAGGTCTACCTACGACAAATTTCAAGACCGGTGCAATCGACCACTCTGCCAAGCTTCCTTGTCGATCCGGGACGCCGTCATCGCGATGGCGCCGTGGTGCGCGATTGTAGCGACCGGGCGTTCAGCCCGGCTTGCGGGCCTGCGGGCAGGCGACCTGGATCACCTCGCGGCGGCCGTCGTCGACGCGCACGGCGGTGAGCGAGCCGCCCCAGACGCAGCCGGTGTCGGTGGACAGCAGCAGCGGGGTGTCGACCAGGCCCAGCTGCGACCAGTGGCCGAAGGCGATCGGGGTGTCGCGGGTGAGGCGGTGCGGGTGCTCGAACCACGGCAGCATGCCCGTCGGGGCTTCGCCGGGGGCGTCCTTCTTCAGCTCGAGATCGCCGTCGGCGCTGCACAGGCGCATGCGCGTGAGCGTGTTGACGATGAAGCGCCAGCGGTCGGGGCCTTGCAGGTCGGGATCCCAGCGGCGCGGCTCGTTGCCGTACATCGTCGGCAGGAAATGCGCGATGTCGGGCGAGCGCAGCAGGGTCTCGATCTCGCCCGCGAGCGCGAGCGTCTGCCCGGCGCTCCATTGCGGGACGACGCCGGCGTGCACCAACAGCCAGCCGCAGGCCTGGGCGGCCAGGCGGCGGTGGCGCAGCCAGTCGAGCAGGGCGTCGCGCTCGGGATGGGCCAGGATGGGGTCGAGCGTGTCGCCCTTGCCGGGCTTCCTCACGCCGTGGGCGACGGCCAGCAGGTGCAGGTCGTGGTTGCCCAGCAGGCACTGCGCGGCGTCGCCCAGGCCCACCAGGCGCTGCAGCACGGCCAGCGACTGCGGGCCGCGGTTGACGAGGTCGCCCAGCAGGTGGATGCGGTCGCGCGACGGCGAGAAGTCGATCGTGGACAGCAGCTGCTCCAGCGGGTCGCAGCAGCCCTGGAGGTCGCCTATCAGATAATCCATGATCCGATTCTGCTACGCTCGCGGGCTTTGGCCCGTCGGCGGCCCGGCAATCCCCCTGGGGACGCCCCGGCGCGTCTCCCGTTCCGCTCCCGCCGGACTGCAATCCTCACCGCACCGCCTGCCCACGCGCTTCTCGATGGACGTCGCCCTTCTCTTTTTCCTGATCGTGCTGAACGCCGCGTTCGCGATGTCGGAGATGGCGTTGACGGCGAGCCGCAAGGCGCGCCTGCAGGTGATGCTGGAGGCGGGCGAGCGCGGCGCCGAGGCGGCGATCGACCTGCACGACCATCCGACCAAGTTCCTGTCGACGGTGCAGGTGGGCATCACGTCGATCAGCGTGCTCAACGGCATCGTCGGCGACGCCGCGTTCTCCGAGCCGCTGGGCGAGTGGCTGCACGCCACCTTCAACCTGAGCGTGCACCCGGCCCACATCACGGCCACGGCGCTGGTGGTGCTGATCATCACCGTGCTGACGATCATCTTCGGCGAACTGGTGCCCAAGCGCATCGGCCAGATGTTCCCCGAGACCGTCGCGAGCGTGATGGCGCCGACGATGCAGATGCTGTCGACCGCCACGCGCCCGCTGGTGGTGCTGCTGTCGAAGACGACCGAGGCGATCCTCGGCCTGCTGGGCGTGCGCGGCAACGCCAAGCGCGAGGTGACGGAGGAGGAGATCGCCGCCAGCCTCGAGGAAGGCCTGGACGCCGGCGTGATCGAGGCGCAGGAGCACCAGATGGTGCGCAACGTGTTCCGCCTCGACGACCGCCAGATCGGCTCGATGATGATCCCGCGCGCGGAAATCAAGTGGCTGGACGCGAACGCGCCGATCGCCGAGGTGCTGCGCGCCGTCGCCGCGGAGGAGTCGCACGCGCGCTACCCGGTCTGCCGCGGCGGGCTGGACGACGTCATCGGCGTCATCACCGCGCAGGGCCTGCTCAAGCCGCTGGCCGAAGGCCGCATGCCCGTGCTCACCGAGGAGCTGCAGCCGCCGGTCTTCGTGCCCGAGACGCTGTCGGGCATGGAGCTGCTGGACCATTTCCGCTCGCACGTGGCGCAGCTCGTGTTCGTCGTCGACGAGTACGGCGCCGTGCAGGGCGTCATCACGCTGCGCGACGTGCTCGAGGCCATCACCGGCGAATTCGGGCCCGAATCGGGCGATGATGCGTGGGCCGTGCGCCGCGAGGACGGCAGCTGGCTGATGGACGGCCTGATCCCGGTGCCCGAGATCAAGGACCGCCTCGAAATCAAGGACCTGCCCGAGGAAGACCGCGGGCGCTACAACACCCTGGCCGGCATGATCATGCTGTTGCTGGGACGCCTGCCCCGCGAGACCGATGCGGTCGAATGGGGAGATTGGCGATTCGAGGTCGTCGACCTCGACGGCAAGCGAGTCGACAAGGTACTCGTGAGCCGGAATACTTCCCCTGGAGAACTCCCATGAT
>Ga0302314_10002474_pt1 | contig 34175 bp, 35 predicted proteins | sample III_Palsa_N2_3_FD_200533 | JGI IMG/M metagenome (GOLD analysis project Ga0302314, IMG submission 200533) | Peat permafrost microbial communities from Stordalen Mire near Abisko, Sweden - III_Palsa_N2_3 | ecosystem: Environmental > Terrestrial > Soil > Palsa > Peat permafrost | place: Sweden...
ATTGAGGCAAACGACGCGGCCGCTACCGAGGCCGCGCTGGCAGAGCTGCCAACAGACTGGACGGCGATCGACTGGGCGCCGTATCTGAACGATCTGAACATTGGCGGGCGGCGGATCCGCTATGTCGACTACGGCAGTGGCACACCGGTACTGCTGATCCATGGGATTGGTGGCAGCTGGCGGCACTGGCTGGAGAACATCGCCGCGATCGGCGCCGAGTGCCGCGTGATAGCCCTCGATCTCCCAGGCTTCGGTGACTCCGAGCCGTTGCTCGACACCGACGAGCTGGGCGCAAATGCCGACGCATTGGTCGGGTTGATGGACGCGCTTGAGATCGACGCGGCGGCCGTGGTTGGTCACTCGCTCGGCGGACTCGTGGCCTGGCTACTCACCGGTGCCCACCCCAGGCGGGTGCATCAGCTGGTGCTGGTCGACGCCGCCACGATCACGCTACCCGCCTGGCGGACCAAGGGAATCGTCTGGAGCTTCGCCGCCACCAACTGGCTTTTCTCAAGACCGCCAGTCGGCAGGGCCGTGCTGCGCCGACCACGCCTGCGGCGCCTCGCGCTGCGCGGGACGGTCGCTGACCCCGAAGCCCTCTCGCCGCGCCTGGCGGCGACAGTTCTGTCTTCCGCGCTATCAGCGCCCGGCTTCCGTCATGCGCTGCGCGTCGGCCTACGGGCGTTGCCACTGGTCAAGCCGGCGGAGATGATCAGCCCCACATTGCTGATCTGGGGCACCGCCGACACGGTCTTCCCACTCACTGCCGCGCGAAGGTTGGCGGCGGCGATACCGGGTGCACAGCTGATCGAGATCGCTGGCGCCGCTCACTGTCCGCAGCTTGAGCGCCCCGCAGAATTCAACGCCGCGCTGCTGGCGTTCCTCAAACAGCCGCGCTGATCAACTCGACCAGCTCGGCCTGCGCCGCGACGACGTCGGACAGCAGCTCCGCCGCATCGCCGATCTGCTGCGGGTCGCCGGCGATGCCCCAGTCGACCTGATCGCAGTAGCTGACGATCGTCACGTTCAGCCCCAAGCCGTGGAAGATCGCAGACAGCGGGTAGTGGGCCAGCAGCTTCGCGCCCGCCAGGTACTGGGGTTCGCGGGCGCCGGGGATGTTCGAGATCAGCAGGTTCGCCGCCGCGCCGCGCCAGGGGCTGGTCGCAACGATCGTCATCGCCCGTGCGGCCCGTGCCAAAAGGATCGGCGGGATGAAATGGTTGGCGTCCTGCAGCAGCGTGGCCGGCACCGCCTGATGGCGTTCCTTGGCCGAGCGCATCGCGGCGCTGGTCGCGGCGAGCCGCTCCCCGGGATCGGCGATGTTGGTGAACACCGGCGGGATCATCATCGCGATCCGGTTGCCGAACGCCTCCCGCAGCTCCGGCATCTGCACCGAGATCGGCACCATCGCCGCCAGCGGCGCGTCTGGGAGATCGTCGTGACGCTCGAGCCAGGTGCGCAGCCCACCGGCGACGATCGCCATCACGACGTCGTTGACGGTCACGCCAAAGTGGTTCTTGATCGCCTTGATCTCCGCCAGCGGGGTCGAGCTGAAGGCGACGGTCCGTTCGCCGCTGATCTTGCCGGTTGTGACGGTTCGCGGGGCGAGCGTGCCGGGCTCATCGAGCATCCCGCCGTCACCCTGTTCACCCGGCAGCCAGCGACGCGCGAGCGCCGCGACCGCCGGGACGCCCGGGACCGGGCGCAGCGTCACCACCTGGTCGAGGTGCGGGAGAGCGCGGGGGAGACTGCCGAGAAACCGCAGTGGCTGGCGGGGTAGCCCGGCCACTCCGCGCACCAGCATCTCCGCCCGGCTCGGCTGCCGCTCAGGCTCGGCGGCGACCAACTCGAACTCTCGCTGCTGCGGCGTCGGGTCGTGCAGGATCGCGAACAGCTCCGCCATGCCGATGCCGTCGGAGGCGGCGTGATGGATCGAGGTCGCGATCGCCACGCGCCCGCCGCTCAAACCTGAGATCACGTGGATCGCCCAGGGTGGATGGGAGAGGTCGAGCGGTGTCTCGAGGATTGTCGAGACCACGGCTGCCAGCGCGCGATCGTCGCCCGGGACCGGCACCCGGTGCGCGTGGATGTGGCGGTCGATGTCGAACTCGGGATCGTCAGCCCAATACGGCAGGTCAAGCCCGAACGGAACCTCGATCATGCGCCGGCGAAACGGCGCCACCAGGTGGATCCGCGACGCGATCACGCCGCGGACATCCTCGGCGGTCAGTCCGCCGGCGGCGTCGTAAATCGCCAGCCCGGTGACGTGGCCATGAACGCGCCCATCCTCCGCAGCGATGAACTGAGCATCGAGCGAAGTGAACTGACGCACCGTCGACTACCCGAGTTCGCGGCCGACGATTGAGATGAACGACACGCACGTTCCCGGGCGCCCGCCGAGGTTGTGGGTGAGGCCGAGCTGCGGGTCCTTGAGCTGACGCTCGCCGGCCTCGCCGCGGAACTGCAGCCAGCACTCAAACAGCATCCGTAGGCCGCTGGCGCCGACCGGGTGGCCGAACGACTTCAACCCGCCGTCGGGGTTGATCGGCAGCTCGCCGTCGAGGTCGAAATCTCCGGCCAGAACGTCACGCCACGCCTCGCCACGGGCGGAGAACCCCATGTCCTCCATCAGCACGATTTCGGTCGGGGTGAAGCAGTCGTGGACCTCGGCCAGCGAGATCTGCTTGCGCGGATCGCTGACCCCTGCCTGCTTGTAGGCGTCCTGCGAGCAGCGGACCACCTCGGGGAAGCTGGTGTAGTCGTAGCTGGGGTCGATCGGCCCGTCGGCCGGGCCGGCGATCATCGACAGCGCCTTTACGAACATCGGCTTGTCGGTGTAGCGATGCGCGTCTTCGGCGCGGCAGATCAGCGCGCAGGCACTGCCGTCGGACACGCCCGAGCAGTCGAACACGCCGAGCCGCCCGGCGACCAGCGGCGAGGAAGCGATCTTCTCCTTCGCCACCTCCTTGCGGAACTGCGCACGCGAGTTGAGCGCACCGTTGTGGTGGTTCTTCCACGCGACGTGCGTCATCGCATCGCGCATCTCGGCGGGATCGACGCCGTACTTCTTGCAGTACGCCGGATCGAGCAGCGAGAACGCCGCCGGCGCCGTCAGTGCCGCCTCGGGAGTCGTTCCGTCGCTGGGGGTTGTCGAGCGCACCAGCCCGGAGTAACCCGAGTCCTTCAACTTCTCCACGCCCACTGCCATCACCAGGTCGTAGGCGCCCGAGGCGACCGCGTAGGCTGCATTGCGGAACGCCTCCGAGCCTGTCGCGCAGAAGTTCTCAACCCGCGTCACCGGCTTGTAGTCGAGACGCAGCGGCCGGCTCAAAACCAACCCGGACTGCCCGGAGTTCATCGTCCCCAGCCAGTACGCGTCGATGTCGTCCTGCGCCACACCCGCGGTCGTGGCGAGGCACTCCTGCGTTGCGTCGATCAGCAGGTCATCAGCCGAGCGGTCCCAGTGCTCACCGAAGGCGGTGCAGCCCATCCCGACGATCGCGACCTGGTCGCGGATTCCGTTACTGGCCACTCGGTCTCACCTTCCAGAAGTAGTTGTGGACGCCACCGCTGGTGTAGAGGCGGCGGAAAGTGGTCTCGACACGGGTGCCGATCGCGACCTCGTCAGGGCTGGCATCGGTCAGCTCAAGCGTGTAGCGGCCACCGCCATCAAAGTCGACGACGACGTCGATCATCGGCGGTGACGGTGAGAACGCGAGCCGGTCAACCGTGTAGGTCGCGACCGTCCCGGGTGCGTCGGCGAGCCCGACGCGCTCCATCTTGTCGACCGCGTGACAGCCCGAGCAGACCCGCGCGGGGGGGAGGTGAACGCGGCCGCATTCGGTGCAGCGCGAGCCGACGAACGCGAACTTCCACGCCTCCGAGCGCGCCGACGGCGGACCGGCGGGGCGCTCCGGCTCCGGGCGCCGCGGCGTCTCCCGCTCGATCACGCCGCGCCAGGCGAGGAAGGTGGCGTAGCGAAGGTCCCGGCCTGACTGAAGCTGGCTTGCCACCTGCTGGTGGTCTGACTGGACCACCAGCAGGCCTGGGGTGGTCTGCAGCACGATTGCGTCGCAACCGTCGGAGGCCGACAGCAGCAGGATCGTCTCGCCCACCGCAGCTTGGTCAAGCGCGTTTGCAAGGCCGATTCCGAGATCGGCAGCGCCCGCGTAACCGAGCGGCGCGCCGGCTGTTTCAAGTTTTGCCGGGAACTGCTTGATCGCCGCCGCTGCCGCGCGTGAATGGGCGGAGGAGACGACGACGCGGTCAGCCGTCTCGATCCCGGCCCGCGCCAGCGCACGAGTGCCCGCGTCCTTGATTAGTGGCAGATACTGCTCAAGTCCGAACCGCTCCTCCCAGCTGCTCGACGCTGATGACCCCGGAGTCCGCCAGCGGTCAAGGAACTCGGCGGTCGCTGACGCCTCTCCGACCACCTTCGCGATCGGCTCGCCATCCCCGAATAGGAAGGCGGCCGCGCCGTCACCGCCGTCGCGCTCATCAGCCGAGCCCGGCTGGCCGGTGCGGATGTCGGAGAGGACGGCCAGCCCGCCGCTTGCACCGGCAGCACGCAGCGCGCCGACGCCACTGCGGGCCGACCCGATCATGTCGACGGCGAACCCTTCATGGCCGAGGTCAAGCGCGGCGTGGATCGCGCTTGCGTTGGTCTTGTCGAGATACGCCGGCGAGGTCGTCGCGAAGTAGATCGCCGGCGGCGGAGCGTTGTGGCCCGCCAATGCCCGGCGCGCGGCCTCGACGCCCATCGTCGTCGAGTCCTCGTCGTAGGCGGCGACCGTTCGTGAGCCCTTACCCGACGGGCTACCGAGCGCCTGCGTGAGCTCGGCGCGCTGCAGTCGGTGGCGGGGCAGATAAACGCCGTAGGCGAGCAGATCGCTCAAGACGTCATCCCGAGTTGCAGACCGCCGCTGACTGCCAGCACCTGACCGTGGACGTAATCCGACAACGGTGAGCAGAGGAAGTAGATGCCGCGGGCCGCCTCATCTGGGGTCGCTGAGCGGCCAAGCACCGTGACCGCCTCGGCGGCCGCTCGCGCCTGCTCGGGGATGCCGAGCGTCAACTTACGTTCGCCGGCCTGAACCTCGCCGACGGTGCCGGCGACCGCGGTCAGGCGTGTATCGACGAACCCAAACGCGACCGCGTTGACGTTGATCTTCAGCGGCCCCCATTCTTTCGCCAGCGCCTTGGTCAGGCCGATCATTCCGGCCTTCGCAGCGGCGTAGGGGGTTTGGCCGGCGTTGCCCATCACGCCTGACAGCGAGGAGACGTTGACGACCTTGCGGAAGTGCTCCTCGCCGGCTGCCTGCTCGGCCTTCGCCGGGTCACGCATGAACGGAGCGGCGGCGCGCAGGATCCGAAACGGAACGATCGTGTGGATGTCGAGCATCGCCTGAAACTGCTCGTCGGTGACCTTGTGCAACGGCGCGTCCCAGGCGTAGCCCGCGTTGTTGACGACGATGTCGAGCCGGCCGAACGCCTCGATCGCGGTCTCAACCGCGGCCTCGGCGACTCCGGGCTTGGTGAGATCGCCGGCATGGTGGGTGCCGGTCGTGTCGAGCAGCGCAGCAGCGGTCTCGGCCGCGTCGCCATCGATGTCGGAGACCACCACGTGTGCGCCGGCGGCGCTCAGCTTCTTCGCCGCCTGCTCGCCGATCCCGCGCGCGGCACCGGTTACCAGCGCGACCTTGCCGTCAAGTTCCATTTCAGTCTCTGTCTCCCGAGTTGCTTTTCACGACACACCGATCCCCATCCCACCGGACACGCCGAGCGTTTCGCCGGTGATGTACGCGGCACGGTCGGAGGCGAGAAAGGCGACGGCGGCGGCGACATCGTGCGGCTCACCGATGCGGCGCAGCAGGGTGGCGTTGGCCATTGCCGCGATCACCTCATCGCCACGCGGTCCTTGACGGTTGGCCTCGAGCATCGGCGTTTCGATCGGTCCCGGCAGGATGTTGTTGGCGGTGATTCCGTAGCGCGCGTTCTCACGCGCGATCGACTTGGTGAAGGCGATCACGCCGGCCTTCGCGGCCGCATACACCGCGCCGCGTTTTGAGCCGATCCGTCCTGCTTCGGAGGAGACGTTGATGATCCGTCCGTATCCGGCGGCCTGCATTGCCGGCAGCGTCGCGTGGGTCACGTTCAGCACGCCCTCAAGGTTGATCGCCAGCTGCGGGCGCCAGCGCTCCGGGGTCAATTCGGTGAAGAACGCCATGTCGTCCATGCCGGCGTTGTTGACGAGGATGTCGAGCGTGCCGAGCTCGCCGACCGCCGCGCTGGTGGCGTCGTAGTCGGCGACATCGACCTTGACCGGGGCGCCACCGATCTCCGCCGCCAGTTCTGGTCCCGCCTTCGACCCGACGTAGCCGACGTAGACGAACGCGCCCTCGGCCGCCAGCTCACGGCAGATCGCGGCGCCGATTCCGCGCGCTCCGCCAGTCACGAACGCGCGCCTGCCTGTCAGGCCCAGATCCACGGCTCAGTGTCCCTCGTAGTTCGGTGCGCGACGCTCAATCACGGCGGCCAGGCCCTCGCGGGCGTCGTGGGTGCCGGAAAGCTCGGACACGGTGCGCGACTCGTCGGGGATCGCCTGCTCGACGCTGCGGCCAAGCCCGTCCCAGAGAAGTCTCTTTGTGGCGGCCAGCGCGAGTGTCGGGCCGTTTGCCAACTCGGCCGCGATCTCATCGCCGACGCTGGTCAGGTGCTCGTCCGCCACCACTCGCGTGATCAGGCCGATCTCGGCGGCTTCGGTCGCGCTCAGGGTTTGGTTGAGCAGCACGAACTGCATCGCGCGGCGGTGACCGATCAGCCGTGAAAGGGTCACTGACGAGCCGCCGTCTGGCGCCATTCCGACGCGTGTGGCGCCCGAGAGGAAACGCGCGGACTCGGCCGCGATCACGATGTCGGAGGCACAGACCAGACCGACACCACCGCCGCCGGCCGCGAACCCCTGGACCAGGGTCACGACGGGAGCGGGCAGCGAGATCAGCGCTTGCGTGACAAACCCGAGCCAAGCGGTTGCCTCGCGCAGGTAGTCGGGCAGGCCCTCGCCCTTGGCCGCAAAGTCCTTCACGTCGCCGCCGGCGCAGAAGTTCTTGCCGGCGCCGGTCAGTAACAGCGCGCGCAGCGTCGGCTCGGCGTGGCAACGCATCAGTGCAGCGTGGAACGCGCGCAGCAGCGGGACATCGAGACCGTTAGACGCCTCCGGCCGGTTCAGTTGTAGGCGCGCGAGCCCGTCCTCGATGCTCAGCACGATCGGCTCGTTCGTAGCGCTCACGTCGTCCCCTTTGAGTACACGGCTTCTCCCGCAAGGTGCTCGAGCACGGTCGCAAGCTCAAGCTCGATGCCTTCACTCAGCGGCAGTTCAAGCCCGGCGCGGATCAGTCGCTTGCTGTGCGCTAGCGCTTGTCGATTCTTGGCCGCCAGGCCGTTGGCGAACGTCTCGACGTCGGCCGCGAACGTTTCGGCGGGGAACGCCCGGTAGGCGAGACCCCACTCGACAGCCTCAGGCCCGCTGATCCGCTCGCCGCTGAGGATCAGCCCGAGCGCACGCTGGCGACCGACCAGCCGCGGCAGGCGTTGAGTGCTGCCACCGCCAGGGACCATCCCGTAGTTGGAGTGAATGTCCGCGAGCTTCGCAGTCTCGGAAACGAGCACGATGTCAGCGGCCAGTGCCAGTTCGAAGCCGCCGGCGACAGCAAACCCATGGACCGCAACGATCACCGGCACCGATAGCTCGGCGATCGTCGCGCAGGCGCGGTGAAAGCTCGTGAACAGCTCGCGGGTCGCCTCGGTCCCTTCCGCCCGCAGCCGCTCCATCTCCTTGAAGTCACCGCCGACGCAGAAGTTCTCGCCGGCGCCGCGGATCACGATCACCGCGGTCCGTCGCTCCAGCTCGCGCAGTGCGGCTTCAAGCGACCGCGATAGCTCGATCGTGATTGCGTTGTGCGCGGCTGGACGGTTGAGCGTGATCACGCCAACGTCGCCGACAACGTCGCATAGAACCGTCTCCTCCACCGCTGGAATACTAGCTGCCATAGTGTCCAGACACAGTGTAGAGTATGGCCGGTGAGTGAGCCCCCAGTGCAGACGATCGGCGTGATCGGTGCCGGCACGATGGGGGCCGGAATCGCGCAGTTGGCGGCGCAGTCCGGGGCCACCACAATGCTCTACGACGCGTTCCCAGCAGGCCTGCTGAAGGGTGTCGCCCATATCGAATCCGCGCTGGCGCGCCAGGTCGAGCGGGGCCGACTAGCGGCGGAGGAAAGCGAGTTGATCCGCGGGCGAATCAACCCCGTCGACACGCTCGCGCAGCTTGCGCCGTGCGAGATCGTGATTGAGGCGGCGCCGGAGCGGCTTGAGCTGAAGCTTGAGCTGTTCACGCAACTGGCAGCCGTGGTTAGCGAGCAGTGCGTGATCGCCACCAACACCTCGTCGCTGTCGGTGACCGAGATCGCCGCGGGTGTCCCGATCCCCGGGCGGGTCGTCGGCCTGCACTTCTTCAATCCGGCGCCGGTGATGAAGCTTGTTGAGGTCGTTGCCGGCGAGGAGTCAAGCCCGGCGGCGCTGGCCAGCGCCCGCGCGGTTGGCGAGGCGATGGGCAAGCGCGTCATCGACGCAGCCGACGTGGCGGGATTCCTTGTCAACCGATGCAACCGGCCGTTCTCACTTGAGGCCCTACGGCTGCTGGAAGAACGCGTCGCGACGACCGATCAGATCGATCGAATCGCGCGGCTCGGCGGCGGCTTCAGAATGGGCCCGTTTGAGCTGATGGACCTGATCGGCATCGAGACCAACCACGCGGTCGCCGAGAGCCTGTACCGCGCCAGCTACGGTGAGCCCCGCTACCAGCCTTCAGCGATCCAGGCGCGGATGGTGGCATCGGGCAAGCTCGGTCGCAAGACCGGGCGCGGTTGGTATGACTACGGTGAGCCGGGCTCGACGTCGGCGCAAAGAACTGTCGATCCCGAGCTACCAACTGCAGGCGGCGGCGAGGGCCGCTTGCTGGTTGTGACTGGGACACTGCCCGTCGCGCGCGAGCTGGCTGCAGCTGCGGCCGCCGCCGGCTTTACCGTGGCAACCGAGGCCTCCGGATCGGAACCCTGGCTGACCGTGAGCTGCGACGGAACCCCGGCCGATGGTCCGCGCGCACGACTGCTGCACGATGGGTCCCTGCATCAGCTTGATCCGGGCGCCGCCGGCTTTCATCTGCTGGCGCCGCTGGCGGCGACGAAGCTGATCGAGGTCACGGCAACGGCGTTGACCGACCCGGTGGCGAGCGATCGCCTGGCGCAGCTGGGCGCTGCCCTCGGCCTTCACGTTGAGCCGGTCAATGATGCACCCGGCCTGGTGCTCGGCCGGATCGTCTGCCAACTGATCAATGAAGCGGCGTTTCTGATCGGTGCGGGCAACGGCAACCCGGCGGACGTTGACGCGGGGCTCGAGCTCGGCGTCAATCACCCGCGGGGGCCGGTCGCGTGGTCGCAAGCGCTGTCGCTGGCCCACGTTGTGGCGGTGCTTGACGCGCTCCACCGTGAATCCGGCGAACCGCGCTACCGCGTGGCGCCGCTGTTGCGCTCGCGGGCAGCCGTCGGCGCCAGCCTCGGCACCTGACTGCTTGTGGGCTTGGCCCGTTGCTACGTCACTACCGCGGACGGTATACGTCAGCGCGGTGATCAATCCGGACCACCTGGACGGTACGGGTGGCGTCGTCCAACTCGTACACGATCCGGTAGGCGCCGCGACGCGCGGACCAGAGTCCGCTCAGCTCGCGTTGCAACGGATGGCCGACCCGGCGCGGGGCCTCAAGTAGGGGGCCGAGCATGAACTCGACGGTTGCGGCGGCGACCTTTTCCGGCAGCCGGTCTAGGGCGCGTTCTGCCGAAGCGGCGACGGCCAGCGTCCACGTCGGCTCGGTCAACGGCCGAGGTACTTGGCGCGGAGCGACTCGCCGTCAAGCACCTCGCCTCGGCGGATCTCCTCCCGCGCCTGGGCGATTTCAATCACGGCGTGGGTGTCCGAGAGGAGCTCCAGGGTGTCCTCCAGCGCCTCGAGGTCATCAGGACTGACCAGCACAGCCGCCGGGCGGCCATTTCTAGTCAGAACTACGCGATCGTGATGGTGCTCAACGCGGTCGACCACCTCAGACAGGTGAGCCTTTATGTGCGCAAGCGATAATGTTTCAGACATGACCCGAATCATAGTCACATCTCCGACGGCCGGGCGATTACTCAGCTGCCAGTGAACTCCGGCGGGCGCTTTTCCTTGAACGCGTTGACGCCCTCGGCGTAATCCGCAGTCCCGGCCTGTACCTGCTGCAACGTCGCGTCGAGCTTGAGCTGCTGCTCAAGGTCGCGTTGCGTGCCGGTGCGCAGCGCCTGTTTCATGCTGGCCAGCGCCACCGTCGGGCCCGCGGCGAGACGCTCGGTGAAGGACTGCGCAGCTGCTGCCAGCTCGTCGTCAGGGTGGACCTCGTTGACCACGCCCCAGTCCAGCGCGCGCTGTGCCGGCAACCGTTCGCCGAGCATCGCCAGCTGGACTGCGCGGCCGTAGCCGATCCGGGTTGCCAACAGGTAGGCACTGCCGGCATCCGGGATCAGCCCAAGCTTGACGAACGGCAGCATCAGGTAGGAGGACTCGGCCGCAAGGATCAGGTCGCAGGCCAGCGCCAGTGCCGCCCCAAGCCCGGCGGCCGGGCCGTTCAACGCGGCTACCACGGGCTTCGGCGCGCGCGCGATTGTCAGCACGATCGGGTTGTAGATCTCACGCAGGCGGATGCTCAGATCCGGTAGGCCCTCGTCGGTCATCTCGCGCGGGACCTTCAGATCGGCGCCGCTTGAGAACGCGCGGCCGGCACCGGTGATCAGCACCGCGCGCACGGTCGGGTCCTCGCTTGCACTACGCAGCGCGGCCAGCAAATCTCGCCCCATCTGTGGTGTCCAGGCGTTCAGCGCCTCGGGGCGATTGAGCTGAATTCGGCAGACGCCCGCCGTCAGTTCAGCGAGAACATCCGTGTGCGAAGACTCTACGGACATAGCGACTGGACAGACTGTACACTCGCAGCGAGTGAGCGAGAGCCCAATCATCGCGTTTAATCCGACGCTCGGCTTGACCCATAACCTCGGTGGCGGGCCGGGAGCCTGCGTGTCGTTCGTATCAATCGTCGGGGCTGCACCCGACGCCTAAGGAGGAGCGCTGATGAGCATCGCCACTGCCACCCAACCGCCGTCGGCGACTCCGGACGTCGACGCCACGACGATGTGCGAGGCGTTCCAGCTCACCGCTGCGGTTGAGCCTGACGCGATTGCCCTGCGCTCCGGCGACGGGAGCACGGAGGTCAGTTGGGCGCAGTACGCACAACGCGTCCGCAACATCGCCGCCGGCCTGTCCTCGGTGGGGATCCGGCGCGGTGACACGGTGGCGCTGCTGATGGCCAACCGTCCGGAGTTCCACCTCTGCGACACAGCCGCCTTTCACCTCGGCGCTACTCCCTTCTCGATCTACAACACCTCCTCGCCGGAGCAGATCGCCCACCTCTTTGCCAGCGCCGTCAACCGTGTGCTGATCACCGAGGCCAAGTACCTGGAACGGATCCGGGCGGTACCTGGCGCCGCCAGCCAGCTGGAGGCGATCGTGCTGCTCGACGGCGAAGCCGAGGGCTGTTTGACGCTCGCGGACCTTGAGCGTCGCGGCGAAGAAAACGCCGCATTTGATTTTGAGGGCACATGGCGGCAGGTACAGCCGGGCGACGTGCTGACCCTGATCTACACCTCCGGCACTACCGGTCCGTCGAAGGGCGTTGAGCTGACTCACGCCAACATGCTGGCCGAATGTCGCGCGGTGGCGGCCGTCCTGCCGGTCCGCCGCGGCGCGACGATCACCTCCTACCTTCCGCACGCACACGCCGCCGACCGCTGGTCCTGCCACTACAACTCGATCGTCTACGGCCTACAGGTGACCTCGGTCGCGGACCCGACCGGTGTTGCCGCGGTCCTGCCGCAGCTGCGCCCGACCGTCTGGGGTGCCGTGCCGCGCGTGCTGGAAAAGCTGAAGGCAGCACTTGAGGCCGGAATCGACGCCGATCCGGACGAGGCTCGCCGTGCGGCGGTCAAGGGAGCGATCGAGGCCGGGATCGAGAAGGTCCGGCTCGAGCAAGCCGGGGAGCCGGTCCCAGACGAGCTCGCCGCACGCCACCTGGTACTGGACGAGAAGGTGCTCAATCCACTGCGCCAGAAGCTCGGTCTTGACCAGGTCGAGTGGCTGATCGTCGGCGCGGCGCCGCTACCGCGTCATGTCCAGGAGTTCCTGCTGGGAATCGGACTGCCGATCGTCGAGCTGTACGGGATGTCGGAGTGCTCCTGCTGCGTTACCACCTCGACGCCGGCGACCGCGCGGATCGGCACGGTCGGGCAGGCGTTGCCAGGGGTCGAGCTTCAGCTCGCCGACGACGGTGAACTACTGGTCCGCGGCCCAATCGTGATGCGCGGCTACCGCGGCGACCCGGAAAAGACCGCCGAGGCGCTTGACGGCGATGGCTGGATCCACACCGGCGACATCGCGACGATCGATGACGAGGGATACGTCCGGATCGTCGATCGCAAGAAGGAGCTGATCATCAACTCCGGCGGCAAGAACATGTCACCGCTCGCGATCGAGGCCGCGCTCAAACTCGGCAGCCCGCTGATCGGCCAGGCCGCCGCAATCGGCGATGCCCGTCAATACAACGTCGCGCTGTTGGTGCTGGACCCTGACGCGGCCCGCGGTTACGCCGCCCGTGCCGGGATCGCCGACGCTGACCTAAGCGCGCTGGTGACACTGCCGGCGATAGCCGAGGAGGTCGCCGCCGGAGTCGAGCGCGCCAACGCACGGCTCTCCCGGGTCGAGCAGATCAAACGCTACGAGCTACTCGCCGACGAGTGGCTGCCAGGCGGTGACGAGCTGACGCCGACGATGAAGTTGAAGCGCAAGCCGATCGCCGCCAAGTACAGCGACGTGATCGACCGCCTCTACACGTAGATATCGATGGACCCACGACTGCGAATGGGCGGCCGGGCGGTGACGGTCGGCGCCGCAATGGTTGGCGAGCGGCTGCGCCCGCCGCTGCCACGCACCCGTGATGACGTCCCGTTTGACGCTCTGCACCTCAGCAATGAATGGCTGACCGATGTGCTGTGTCACGACGTGCCGGGCTCGGAGGTCATCGCGTATGACGTGCCGTTCCACGACCGTGGCACAACGAGTCGTGCTGCACTGCGGGTGTCCTACAACGAGGCCGGCCAGCAAGCCGGCCTCCCGCACGAGCTGTTCACCAAGTCCTCAGCGACGTTCCAGCAGCGGCTGATGCTCGGCGGCGCCGATGTGCTCGAGGGGGAGACGCACTTCTTCATGACGTTCCGTCCCCGGATCGAGATGGAGGCGCCGCGCGGCTACTACAGCAAGGTCGACCCGCGGACCTGGCGCAGCTTTCTGGTGATGGAGGACATCGCGGCGACGAAGGGCGCCACCTTCAACACGCCGACGACCGCGATCACCCGCGCTGAGCTGGAGGACCTGCTCGGCAACATGGCCGCCTACCACGGAGCCTGCTGGAAGAGCGCGGATCTGGCGGTGCTGCACACCCCCAACGACTTCTACCGCAACCTCGCGACCCTGGTTGGCATGGGCAAGCGCACAGCGGTCGGGATGGAGCGGGCCAAGTCTGTGATCCCGCAGCGGCTGTATGGCGAGGCGGCGCGAATGTGGGAGGGGACGAGGCGCTGCCTGGATGTGGCGACCAACCAGGTTCCCGAGACGTTGCTACATGGGGATGGGCACGTCGGGCAGGTCTACAGGACCGCCGCCGGGAGGATGGGTCACACCGACTGGCAGGGGACGATGCGTGGCGGCTGGTCGTTTGACTACGCCTACCTCGTCTCGACCGCGTGCGAACCGGAGGATCGCCGCGCATGGGATCGCGAGCTGTTGGAGCTGTACCTCGGCAAGCTGGCCGACGCGGGTGGCGAGGCCCCCGGGTTTGATGAGGCCTGGCTGCGTTACCGCCAGGGCGTCTTCTACCCGTACTCGGCGTGGGCGTTCACGATCGGCCGAGCGTTCTACCAGCCGAAGATGCAGCCCGATGAGATCAGTCTCGCCTGCATCAAGCGGGTCGCGGCGGCGATCGACGAGCTTGACTCGTTCACCGCCGTCGGGCTCTGAGCGCTTCAGTCCTGCGCGGCGAGGAAGGTCTCAACAAGCCCGAGGAAAGGCTCGGGCTGCTCAAGGTGCGAGCAGTGGCTTGTGCCTGCCATCAGCTCCCACCTGGCGTCAGGTAGGGCGTCGACCAACGGCTGAACGACGGCCGGCGTCGCCTCGTCGTACTCGCCCGAGATCACCAGCACCGGCACCTCGACGCCGCCCAGGCGCGGAGTGACGTCCCAATCGCGCAGCGTGCCGATCACGTGGAATTCGCTGGGGCCGTTCATCGTCTGGTAGACGGTCGGGTCCTCGGCCAGCTGCGCGAAGGTGCGCTGAAGGCCGTCCGGGAACGGGACCACTCGGCAGACGTGGCGCTCGTAGAAGACGTTCACCGCCTGCTCGTACTCCTCGCTGTCGGTCGTCCCCGCTACCTCATTGCGCGTCAGCGTTTCCTGTACGTCAGCCGGAAGCAGACTCCGCAGCCGTTCCGTCTCGCTGACCCACAGGTCCATCGATGCGGGCGAGTTCGCGACAACCAGCGCGCGCAGCCCGGGTGGATGTGTCAGCGCATGTTCCATCCCGAGCATCCCGCCCCAGGACTGGCCGAGCACGTGGTAGCGGCCCTCGATCCCCAAGTGCGCGGTGACCGTCTCAAGCTCCCGCAGAAACAGCTCAACGGTCCAGAAGTCCGTCGGCGCCTCCGGCAGGTGTTGCGACTTGCCGCAACCGATCTGGTCGTAGAGCACACAGGGGCGGCCGCTGATCGCCGCCAGCTCGGCGATCGACTCGACGTAGTCGTGCGCGCAACCGGGGCCGCCGTGCAGGATCACCAGTGGCGCGAGCGCGCCGTCGCCCAGCTCGCCGACAACTCGGTACCAGGTGAAGCCGTGCTCCCAGTTGATCAGGCCCTCGTCGATGGCTACAACCTACACCGCGCCCCAGAGAGTTTCAACGACCGCTCCGGCAGGCGTGCCCGGCGTGACCCAGGCGGTGCAACACCCGCATCCTAAACGTATGAGCACTAAGATGGTCTCGGTTTGCTATGGTAGGCAGATGCTTACGATATCGCCCGGACGTGCCGAGACGAGAACGATCTCGATTGATGCCCCTCCCTCGACGGTTTTCGCTTTTCTCAGCGACGCACGCAAATTGCCCGAGTGGGCTCCCAAGTTTGCCCCGACGGTCGCACCGGTAGGCGACGACTGGGCCATCGGTTCCGGTGCGGGCAGCTTTGTGATCCGGTTACGTGCCGCCAGCGGTGCCGCGACCGTCGACATCGTCAGCCCCGAGGCCGAGACTCGCGGCGCTCACATGCGCGTCCTGCACAACGGGCGCGGGAGTGAGTTCATCTTCACCTTGATCTTTCCAATGCACCAGCGAGCTCGTCACCATCAGCATGACCGAGTTCACGGCGCGCAGAATCTGGGACCTCCCTGGTATCGCGCGGGAAGGCATCGCGCTGACCCCAGGGGTGGTGGGCGATGCCGGGAGCAATCGGGGTTGTTCTTTACATGGACCTTCTGTCGAAAACCGGTGGATCGCTGTCGATATGGGCATCCGAAGCGGATCTTCGACGGTTCGTGACGCTGCCCCGTCACCGGGCGGTCATGCGCCGCTACCGCGATCGTGTGGATGTTCGTGCGACGACCTGGATGACCGAGAACTTCAGCGTCAGGGAGGCGATGAACCAAGGCGCCCAGCGGCTGGAGAGGTGCTGACCGGGCTGACTATCACCGGTTGGTACGCACTTGACGGTGAGCACGGCCGGCTTCTCAGATAATCAGCTGCCCGGCGGTCAGCTCCCCGCCGGCGTCGCCGGTGTTCACCGTGCCGTCCGGCTCAATCAGCAGAACTTCCGTGTCCACCGCGGCTTCCGGGCAATGCTCAACTCCGCGCGGCACCACGAACAGTTCGCCGGGGTCAAGCTCGACGTCACCGTCCCGCAGGTGAATCGTTAGATGACCACTCAGCACGAGAAAGAAGTCATCGGTCTCCTCGTGCTTGTGCCAGACGAAAGATCCTCTGACCTTGACCACCTGCAGCTTATAGTCATTGATGTGGCCGACGATGCCTGGCTGGAACGGCTTTTCTAGTAGCGCGAGCTTTGCCGCCAGGTTGACTTTTTCCGTGATCGGCTCTCCAGTCGTCACTTAGATCACAACTCGTGTTGCTGCGCAGATTCGTCCTGGCCCGCGAGCCGGAAAAGCGCAACGTCCAGTAGATCTCGTTCCTGCGCAGAGAGCCCGGCCAGCAGCTCGTCCTCCATCGCGCGGATGTCACGACGAGCGCTGCGCACTATCGCTTCGCCCGCGGGCGTGAGCGAGACAACGTGAGCACGGCGGTCGCTCGGGTCGGGCTCACGGCCGATCAGGCCACGAGACTGGAGCCGATCGAGGATCACGATCAGGCGTGTCTTGTCGTACCCGATTGACTCGGCCAACGCCAACTGCGTGCCGGACGGTCGGACCGCGAGCGTCGACAGCGCGATGTACTCCCACATTGTCAGCCCGTGCCGCTCAAGTACGGGCCGCTCCGCGGCGATCAGTCGGCGGGTGCTCTTGGCGAGCCGTGCTCCGAGATCTTCGCGCGTCACTCAGATTATTGTAGGCGCGGCAGATGATCTGCACGCGCCGATGATCGTCACGGTCTCTAGTCACCGAGGAGCCTTGAGGCCATCTGCTCGGCCGGGAAGCCAAACGCCGGCAGAAACCTAGCTCCGATGAAGGCGTCGTAACCGGCGATCCGCCCGCCGCGGGTCTCGAGCACCAACACCCCATGGGGATGAATGCTTCCGTCGAACGCGATGTGTTGGGCGACCACCGCCGGTCTGCCGTTAGCCCATGCCGGCGTGAACCGCAACCGGGTGAAATCTCCAGCGACGGCCTGATCTCGCATGAACCTGACGACCGCGCGCGCGCCGACGAGCATGGGCTGAGGCGGCATCCGCAGGACTGCGTCTTCGCGCAGGAGCCCGACAAGGCTGTTGATGTCACCGGTATTCCACACTTCGACGTAGCGATGCAGCAGGTCGAGCTCGCCCGCCTCCGCCGGAGCGATCGCACGTTCCGGTAGCGCGGCATCGATCGTCGCTCTCGCTCGCTGCAGGGCGCTGTTGACAGAGGCGACGGTTCCGTCCAGCAACGTGGCCACCTCTGGTCCGGTCCAGCCCAGCACGTCGCGCAGGATCAGTACGGCGCGTTGGCGTCCCGGCAGCAGCTGGATTGCCGACAGCAACGCCAACTCCATCCCTTCACGCAGGGCGTAACGCGCAGCCGGGTCATACGTGGGGGAGGCAGCCATGTTCTGCAGCTCGGTTGGAAACGGTTCGACGCGCTCAGGCCGCGAACCGCGCCGTTCGATCTCATCGAGGCAGGCGTTGGTTGCAATCCGATACAGCCAGGTCTGCACGGATGCGCGTAGCTCAAAGCGTTCGAGCGCTTTCCACGCCCTCAACAGCGTCTCCTGGACGATGTCTTCGGCGTCGTGCGGTGATCCGAGCATGCGGTAGCAGTGCACTTGGAGTGCTCGGCGGTAGGGCTCAACGAGCTCGCGGAATGCACGCTCGTCACCGGCCTGCGCTCGCGCCAACAGGACGCGTACTTCCGAAGGCTGTGTTTCGGGCGTTCGCATTGATTCTCACTATGTCTAACGGGAAAACGTGTCCAACTTCATCGGTCGAGCGGGACCGATGAAGTTTCTCGCCGGTATCCGTCAAAGGAAGGAGCAGTCAAGACAAAGTCAAGAAACAGGAGACCCGCATGACATCGATCCCTATCCACCGCTGGCGAGCGTTCTCGTTGCTCGCAGTCGCTGCGTTTATGACCGTCATGGATCTGACGATCGTCAACACGGCGCTGCCGACGATTGGGCGCCAGCTGCACTTCTCCGAGTCGAGTCTGCTGTGGGTTGTGACCGCATACGGGCTGGCGTACGGCGGATTTCTGTTGCTCGGGGGCCGTGCAGCTGACCTGCTCGGGCGCCGCCGGATGATCATTCTTGGCCTGGCGGTGTTTACGGCCGCGTCGCTGGGAGCATCACTTGCCGGCAGTGAGGCAGCCCTGATCATCGCGAGGGCGGTGCAGGGCCTGGGCGCGGCGATGTTTCTCCCAGCCGCGCTTTCCACCGTCCGGAATATGTTCACCGAGGGAGCGGAGCGCAACAAGGCGCTCGGTATCTGGGGCGCTTTGGCGGCTCTGGGTGCGACCAGTGGGGTCGTCTTCGGCGGACTGCTGACGCGCTTCGCGGGGTGGCAGTACGTGTTTCTCCTCAACGTTCCGGTCGGTCTGACCGCGCTGATGCTGATCCGTACGGTCGTCCCGGAGAGCCGGGTCGATGTGGCCCGCCGACGCTACGACCCGCTCGGCGCGCTGACCGTGACAGGCGCACTCCTGCTGCTGGTCTATGCGGTCGCGCAGGCACCTCACGTCGGTTGGGGCGCCAGCAGGACGATCGCTGAGCTGGCCATCGCCGTGGCGCTGCTCGGCGCGTTCGTGATGGTCGAGAGCCGCGGCGAGGCGCCGCTGATGCCGCTGCGCATCTTTCGCTTGAAAACCCTCGCCGGCGCGAACGCCGTCGGCGTCCTGCTCGGTGCGAGTTTCTATTCGTTCATCTTCATTGGCACCCTGTACATGCAGCAGGTGCTCGGGTTCTCTGCGTTGCAGGGCGGGTTCGCGTGGGCTGCTGCCGGGGTCACCTCGATGCTGTTTGCAGGGGTATCGCAAATGCTGGTGACGAAGGGCTCCGCGAAGCTTGTGATGGCGTTCGGGATGACGGTGATCGGGGTGGGCATCCTCTGGACCACCCAGGCACCGGTGCACGGCCACTTCTGGGCGAACCTATTCGGCCCGTTCCTACTTGCTGTCGGCATGGGCAGCGCGTTCGCTTTCATTCCCGTGTCGATCGCTGCGCTAGCGGGCGTGGCCGAGGACGAAGCCGGGGTCGCGTCCGGGTTGATCTACACCTCACAAGAGCTTGGTGGGGCGCTCGGAATCGCGATCGCTTCAAGCGTGGCCGCGAGCCATTCCAACACGCTGCGGCATGCTGGAGATACCGTCAGGGTCGCTCTGACCGGCGGGTTTCACTCTGCGTTGTGGGTGGCCGGAGCGATCGCACTGTGCGCGATCCCAGTTACGTTCCTGCTGATCCGCACGGACGAGATGATGGCCGCCGTCGCTGCGACCGCCCTGCGCGAACCGCAACCCGAGCTGGTTGCGGTCTGACCCGCGTCGGTAAACACCACTGTTTCGATGGCACCAACAATCGAGGACACATTGATGAGTCAAGAAAAGGATCTCGCCGCCGCCGCTGAACGCTTGCGGGAGCTCCACCAGATCGGGCAGCCGCTGCTGCTGGTCAACGTATGGGATGTGGCTAGCGCTCAAGCGGTACTGGCAGCAGGCAGCCCGGTGGTCGCGACCTCGAGTGTCGCGATGGCACGCGCGAGGGGTGGCACGGACGACAACCGCGAGCGGGATGCTGCGTTCGCCCAGCTGCGGGCGATCGCTTCAGCCGTCAACGTCCCAGTCACGGCCGACATAGAGGGTGGCTACGGGATGGCACCGGACGCTCTGGTCGAATCCTTGATCGCTGCCGGTGTCGTCGGTTGCAACATCGAGGACACGGATTACGCGCCCGGGAACATGCTGGTCCCGGCCGAGGAGCAAGCTGCGTACCTGGCCGGGATCCGCAGCGCAGCGGAGGCCGCTGGCGTGCGAGTCGTGCTGAATGCCCGGATCGATGCGATCATCCGCCACCCAGACCGCGACGCTGCTCTCGCGTTGGAAGAAGTGCTCCACCGAGCGCGGTTGTATTTGGAGGCTGGTGTCGACTGCGTCTACCCGATCGGCCTGAGCGACCCGGCGCTGACTGCGCAGGTGGTAAGCGAGCTCCAGGCGCCGGTTAACGTCAATCCATCCGATCCGTTAGGCGCCCTGGCGGAGGCGGGAGCTGCTCGAATCTCGTTAGGTGGCGGCCCACACGGTTGGATGGTTCGCGAGTTGGAAGCACGTACCGGACGCTTGCTGGCGGGCGATGCAACCACTTTCAGCACGCCGGCGAACTAGTGGTGCGCGCCGCTACTCAATGTCGCCGACAACTCGGTACCAGGTGAAGCCGTGCTCCCAGTTGATCAGGCCCTCGCTGATCGCCGCCACGGCTCGCTTCACAGCTGGGATTGGATCGCCGGGACGTCGAGTCCCCAGGTCGAGGTTGCGATCAGCTCGCCACGGGACAGCGCGGCATCGCGATGCTCATGCACGCGCTGATACTCCTCCGTCGTGACCATGGCCAGGAACGCCTGCGGCGTCGGGTACTCGGCGATCAAAATCGCGTCCCACCAGGGCGTAAGGCCCTCGCCGATAACCTGCTTCGGCGCGCTACCGCCGTAGATCACGCGGGCGCCAACGCGTTCCAGGTGTGGTGCCACTTCACGTCCATATTGGGCGTAGCGTTGCTCGCCGCCGTCAGCGTGGAACTGCAGCAGATTGACCATGATCACCGGCTGGTCAGGCGGGAGTGCCGCGAGTGCCGTGATCTGCTCGGCGGTCGGCTGGTTGTTACTCATCCTGTGTGGGCTCCTTGATCGGGCGGGCCGAGATCCTACGTCAACTCCGGCGACAACTCGCCGTGACATAGCACGCCAGCGGCGGTTCGTGCGCGATGAACGGCGTCGTCGCCAGCGCCGTCGCAACGGCCGCGCCGGCGTCACCGAAGTCCGTGGCAAATGTCAGCGGATTAACGCCTGGCATCAACGGATCGAGGCAGACGCTCTTCGGCACAAGCGCGGGATCGCCTGAGCCGGAATGCGTTAGCGCCTCCATCGCGATCTGATAGGCGGTGTTGTCGTAGGTGCCGATGCCAAGGTGCTCGGCGACATCATTCGGGCAGACCTGCTGGATCGCGACGTTCGTGATCGTCCCGCCCCCGCCGGCCACCGCGCTTGAGGGGTGAGGCCCACTGTTGGGAACCACGACCTCGTCGGTGTAGGTGTAGATCTCGGTGTAGTCGATCCCCGGGAATGTCTCGGCGCGCGAGTTCAGCGCCTTGAGGAAGGTTGCGTTGGTGGTCTGTTGCCAGATCGCTGGCGCGCATCCTGCCGCGCACAGCGCGATCGCGTCGAGCGTCCCATGGTTCGACGCCGACAGCCCGATGTCGTGCTGGACCATGTGACGCGTGTCAGGCCAGAAGCGAAGCGCCCAGCGCGGGACCATGCCGCCCTGCGAATGCCCGACGATGTCGATCTTCCGATGTGCCTCCGCGTACATCGTGCGGATCGCGTAGACGACGTACTCGCCGGCGACCTGGATGTCGCCCATGCTGTCGTCGGGCAGCTGAATCGTGCAGAACGGCCAGTTCTGATCGGCCAGCGCCACCTCCCAGTTCCAGGCAAAGTCTTCCCGCGGGGTCACCGTCGTGCCCGGGACCAGCAGAATCGGCCGGTCCTTGGACCCCGCGAGGTTGCCGGTGCAGACCAGTGCTTCTGACAGCAGGGCCCTCGATACGGAGAGCGGCGGTCCGGGGTGGTTTAGCGGGGCGTAGGTGGCCGCGCTCGAACTCGCTGTGCATGCGAGGCTCGCGACCAAGACCAAACAGCCGATCGCTGCGGTCAGGCTGAACTTCTGCAACATCGCGCTCCCTCTTTCCGTCATCCGATGAGCCGGCTCTCCCTGAATCCCGGATCCTACGCCCGCGCTCACCCGGCCGTCATCATCTGGACGGTGAATGGCCTACCCAGAACCTGAGCGCCACCTTCTTCGTGCCCGTCACCTCGCCGACACCCGCTACGCCGAGGAGATCGACGTGGCCGCGATGGCAAGCGCGGCGGGCCTATCGAGAGCCGACTTCACCCGTGCCTTCACTGAGGCGTTTGGCGAGTCACCGGGCGTCTATCTACTGACCCGTCGGATAGAGCGTGCAGCGGCGCTGCTGCGCCACACCGACTACACCGTTTCGTCGATCTGCTTTGAGGTCGGACTGGCAAGCGTCGGATCGTTCAAACGGATCTACGGCCAGACCCCGACGCAGTACCGCGCTTCGAACCCGGCGGCCTCGACCCGGGCGATGCTTCCAAGGTGTCTGTTCCAGGAGCACGGGCGACGCCTAAACCGCACATTTCGAGAAGACAGCCCCGCCGCGGCAGGCTAGCTTCCAACCCATGATCTCACTCGCAATGGCCCAGCTTTGGGTCCACGACCAAGAAGAAGCAAAGCAGTTCTACACCAGCAAAGTGGGCTGGGAGGTGCGTCAGGACAACACCTTCCCCGACCTGGGCGGATTCCGTTTTTTGACCGTCGGTCCACCCGCCCAGCCGGAGATTTCGGTAGCGCTCCTACTGGTGCCGCCGGCACCGGTGATGGACGCGGAGGACGCGGCCGCGTTGAAGGCACTCGTGGCGAAGGGCAAAGCCGGCTCGATCTTCCTCGCGACGGATGACGTCCACGGCGACTTCGCGGCGCTGAAAGCCCGTGGCGTCGAGTTCTACGAGGAGCCCACCGAGTACCCCTACGGCACCGACTCGGGCTTCCATGACCCGTCCGGCAACAGCATCCGCATGGCCCAGGTGAAGCCGGAGTTCAGCTCCCGCCGCGAGGCAATCACCGCTTAGAACAGACAGGGAATGAGCGTGGGCTGGGCTTGCTGACCCAGCCCGTGCCCAAACGTCCCTAGCCGGCTTCGAGCGCAAGGGCAACCGCGTAACACCCAATCGCAGCGAACGCCAATAGCGCCATCAGCAATGAGCTGATGTTGTTGCCGAAGTCGAGGAAGCTTGCGCCGTTGAAGCCGGCGCCGATCACGAGCAGTCCGGCGAGGATCGACCACGCGGCGATGGCGCGGCGCCCTGACCGCGACGTGACGAGCGCGATGTAGCCGGCGAGCAACACGAGCCCGAGTCCGAGCCCGGCGTGCAGCACGAGCGTCAGCGTGCCGTGCGCAAGCGCCCAACCGAGGCTATGCAGCGACCCGGTGAAGTAGTTGCCTGGATGGGCGCCGGGGTGGTGCGCTGGGACGGTGACGTAGAGGTTGACGACGATCCCCAAGCACGCTTGCACCAGTACCAGCAACATCGCGGCGAGCAGCTGCCAGCGCAGCGAAATGCGTGCAGGCGTCATCGGCAGCACCCAATGCTCTAGTGCTTAGCCTTGCAGCTCTGGCGAACCGCCGGCTGGTTCGGCCTCCGCGTAACGCGTCACGGCCGCCATCGTCCGTAGTTCGTCATGTCCGACGACCACTCGAACAGCCTGCCGGGCGGTGCCGCAACGTTGGCGCTGTAGAACTTGTGCCACTGAGAGGTCGCCATGTTCGCTTTCAAGTCGAGTCTTGGCAGCCTACCGCTGTCACAGAATCGGCGGCGGCGCCGCCGAGTCGGCTCCGGGCGGCCTGTTGTGGGTCTTGGCCGTTAGTGGGCGGCAGCGAACCGCAACACGTCAGGGAAGACGCGGAGCAGACCGAAGGTGCTGACACCCGGGACGACGGTGACCGGTGGATCGCCGCCCAGCAGGGCGGCGACGCGGCGGGCGTGAGGGGGCGGGTGGGTTTCGTCCAGCTTCCCGGTCCACAGTGCGGCCGGTATCGCTCCCGCGGGTGGTGGGGTGATGCCCCACGCACGGTCTAGTGAGAAGGCGGATCTCCTCGATCGCCGCGTCGGGGGTGCCCAAGAACTCACGCATAGTGTTGAGATGGATGTCGCGGATGAACGGGTCCTCGAGAAACGGGCGATCGGCGGCGGGCACCTGTGCGATCGCGGAGCCTGGCAGCTTCTTGTAGCTCTGCTTCAACCCGGCTTTCAGGACGAACGGTGCCTTGCGTGCGAGTAAGACGGCAGTGCGCAACTGCTTGCCGGCATCCTTACGAGCCTTACGGCTGTTCATTGGGGCGAGTCCGCCGAGCAGCGCGAGTCCAGTCAACCGATGCGGCGCCGATGCGGCCACTGCGACTCCGTAGCCGGTACCTCCTGACTGCGTCACGACTCCGGTGCGGTCAATGCCGAGTGCATCGAGCAGGGCAAGCTGATCGGCTGGCCAGTCAGCGATCGTGCGCCCAGGTTGAGCGGTACTGCCGTGGATTCCCGGACGGTCCGGGATCAGCAGACGGATGCCGAGTTCGCGCGCCGTCGGCGCGAGGGCTCGTCCGAGACCGCGGGAGCAGGGACCATCGAGAACGGTGACGACGGGCCCGATGTCGGCGCCGGCCTGCATGTAGGAGAGTGTGCGGCCGTCTGGCAGCGTGATCTCAGCATTCATCTCTGCATGCGACATAGTGTCGCAATATGGTGACATAGTCTGCGACGCAATGTCGCAACGAGCCCCGCGTGTCGCGGCCGACGAAGCCCGGCACCGAATCCTGGCGGCGGCGCGCGACCTACTCCTGGACCGTCCGTTCGCGGCACTGACGGTCGGCGACGTGATGGCTCGAGCAGGGCTCACTCGCACCGTCTTCTACCGACACTTCGACGGGCTGCCGCAGATCGCCCCCGAGTTGGTCCCCGATAGCGACGACCCACTCGTTGACCGAGTCCTCCGCGGCTCACCCGGGGACCTGATCGAGGCGATGATCACGGGCCTCGTCGGGCTGTACGCCGACAACGGCCGGTGGCTGCGCGCGATCGACGCCGCCGCAGCGGACCCGGACATCGCCGCCGCGCTCGAGGGTGCCCTCGTCGGTCCACGCCGCCTATTGGAGACACTCGTCGCCGACGCGCCGGACCCGCCGCCCAACCCGCGCGAGTTCGCGCTCCTGCTGATGGCAACCCACCGGGCCTACCTGCTCGACAAATTCGGCAGCGGCAACGACACGCCGGGAAACCGTCAGGAAGCAATCGCCGCGCTGGCAGCCCTCTGGCGCCGGCTTCTCGCGAAGTGAACGTGGTCGTTAGACCTTCGGTTTTTTCAACGACGCACGAACTGGCACCACTGCGGCGCGATCCAGTTAAAGTCCGGCGCGCTTAGACGGCGGGTAGGAGGGGTTGAAATGCTGAAGCGGATTCTCGCGGTTCTGATCATCATCGCGTCGGTGACGGCCGGTCTGACGGCCGTCGCTGGGGCAAGGCGCGTGCGGACCAGCCACGGCGCGCTCTTTGAGATCGGTGCTGCCGTTGACAGTTTCACCCCGCCGGCCGCCGGCGAGCTGAAGAGCGATCCGGCCAACTGCGAACCGGCACTTGACGGCGTGTACTCGGGCAAGCGGTACTTCGCCTTCGAAGAGCCGTACATCGACCTGAACCACGTCGGCTTCTACCAACTCGGCGACCCGTTCCTCGACTGCAATCTGGATCTGCGCTGGGACGGCGACACGCTCGGCGGCGGTGGCAACTCACCACGCTTTTACGACCACGTCGCCGACCCGGTTGGCGCGCGGGCGGTCGTGATCTCGAATGGCAGCAAGACGATCGCGATTGAGGTTGTCGACAACGAAGGTCTGTTCAACACGTACTCGCAGCGGATCCGCGCCGCTGTCGCCGCCGCCGGGATCCATATCGACAACATCCAGATCTCCTCCACACACGACGAGTCTGCTCCCGACACGATCGGCCTTGGCGGCATCAACTCGGTGATTTCGGGTGTGAACGAGTACTTCGCCAACTACCTTGTGGCGAAGTCGGCGCTGGCGATTGAGCAGGCATACCGGCAGATGCGCCCAGCGCACATCCGCTATGCGCAGGCGCAGGAGCCGGCCAACTTTCTCCAGTGCTGGTCTTCGTATCCCTTCATCGACAATCAGCTGATTCCGGTGATGCAGGCGGTGGGCACCAACGGGAAGGTGATTGCGACGATTGGCGATGTGAGCCAGCACATGGAGTCGCTCGGCTTCAACAGCGGGCCACAGCTTGACCCGGGCGCTCCGGCTAAGACCACGCTCAATCAGGAGAACCTCTGGGTGACCGCCGACTGGGCCTACTGGTTCAGGAGAGCGCTCGAACGCAAGTACGGCGGTGTCGGCATTGAGATGGCCGGTTCCGTCGGAAGCTCCGAGATCCCGGAGGTCTTCAACAAACCGTTCCCCAACACGCCGGAGAAGTACGTCGTCGCGAATCACCCTGCCGGCTGCCGCACGCTGTGGACCCCGCCGAAGGGCGCCAAGCAAGTGCCGCTCGGCTACTACAGCGAGACACGGCTGCTGGGGCAGGAGATGGCCGGCGCCGTGGAGCGTTCGCTGACTCACGGCTGGGCTTGGTCGAGGTCGAACACGATCTGGGCCGAGACCGACAACATCTGCGTTCCGCTCCAGAACACATTGTTCGAGGCGGGCGCCGTCGCCGGAGTGTTCGCCGAGCGCGCCGGTTACACCGGTCCGACCTGCTCGCCGTCCGAGAAGGTCAGCCCGGCGCCGAATGGCTCGATTCCCGCAACCTATCTGCAGTCACAAGCTGCGGCTTGGCAGATTGGCGACGCCCAGTTCATCGGCGCCCCAGGCGAGGTATTCCCGTTCACCTTCTTCCGTGGGCCGGTTGGCCCGCAGGACCTGAACTACCCGCAGTACGCGCTGCCCGCGTGGCCGCTGCCGTACATGCACACGCCTTGGCGGTTCCTCGATGGCCTTGACAACGACATGATCGGCTACATCTTCCCCCAGGGGAACAACGCTGGGATCCCCGGGACGCATCTGACGACCAACCCGACCGCGAGCGGCATTGATCGCTTCGGCTGCGGTCACTCTGATGATTCGGAGTCGGTCGCCGACACGGCGGCGAACATCATCGGTAGTGCCCTCGTTTCGATTCTGCAGAAGCACACGGGCTCTCCCGAGTCGGTCATGCAGGCCCGCTTCGTGTTGCCAGACGGCAAGCTGTCGCGTAACCCGTTGGGCACCACCGACACGATCAAGTGCACGGCCCCGGTTGATACGACGTTCGCGGCCACCGGCCCGGCAGTGGCGGTCTGGGCACCCGGCAGGGGGCTGATCTGGCCACACGAATGGATGAACCTGCTCGGCCGTCCTCAGCGGACCCCTGATCGCAACACCCGCGGCTACATCGACCTACACGGGCGGCGTCACTGGCTCAATGTGTTTCCGGATATCTCCGGGCAGCCAGCGAGTGTGACCCTCCCGCGGCGATAGCTTTGGCTCAGCCCATGCCCCCGCGGGTATCCGAGCTGGTGTTCACCGACGCCGCGCCGGGCAAACTCGGCGCTCGGCGGATCTCTCTGGACGAGGCGACCCAGTTGCTCCGAAACGGTTCCGTCCTCGCGGCAAACCGTCGTGGCGTTGCTGATGGGCGATGGCTGCTATTTGGCCGAACGAACGGCGGCCGTTACCTGACCTTGGTAATCGAGGCGACTGTCGATCCGACCATCTGGCTGGTAATCACGGGCTGGGATTCGACTCAGGTCGAGCGTAAGATGTTGGACAGATGAAGCAGGCTGCCAAGTCCCCATGGACCGATGCTGATCCCCAGCCAGGCGACTTCGACGCGGAGCTGGCTGACACGAGCGGCTGGATTATCGAGCGGTTGCCGCCGAACCCGGACGCAAAGGTCACGTACACCGTCGCTATCGACCGCGAGGACATCGAGCGACTTCAGCGGATCTCCGCCGCGCGCGGCGCGAGCACACACGATGTGCTCGCGGACCTGATTCGTCAGGCAGACCAAACCGCCGCCTAGCCTTGCCGCTGGCGGACGCCCCCGGCCGGATCGCGCCAATGATGGCGCCGGTCGGCGCTTGCTCGCTGCGATCATCCGGACCAGGTAGGACTGGTCAGAAAGCGTGCGATCTAGCAAGGCGCCCGCCACTCAGTTTCAGCACATCGTCATCGGCGGGCACGTGGGACACCGACACTGGACAACCCGACGGCTCGCCCGCGAGGGCCGCCTGCCCACGAGCCTACGCGCGGGCGATACGCGGCAGTGCCCTTGTGTCAAGGGCTTTACCAGCATTTGACGAAACGCACCCTCAGATGGTCGGGCGCTGAACGATCGCTACCGCGGGCACCGCGCGAACTGTGTCCGAGGACGCCCCATCCGTGTCATCCGTGGGAGCTCGCGGCGCTGGCTATGGCGGTTCCGAACACGGCGCAGCCGGTCCCATTGTTCTCTGTGGGGGAGTCGTCGAATCCGTAATTGATCGTGACCACTGGTCCCGGAGCCGCAAAGTACTCGACGGTGGCGGAAGCTTTCGGGTTCGCGTCAGCAGTCGCAAAGCCTGCGGTCAGATCCACGCCGGCAGTGTTGCCGCCGAATGCATTGTCGGCGATCGCTTTGACGGCGCCTGCGCCGTCGATCACGTGCCCGAACAGATCAGCGCCAGTCGCGGTTGAGGTAGCCGTGAGGACAACCTGGCCGTGAGCGTTGCAGCTCGCTGACACCACGAGGTCATCGGCGTTGAACCCGGTGACCGATGTGCCGCCCGGCGGTTCGTCGAACACGAGCGGGGTTATCGTGCTGCCATCAACCGCGTCGGAATTCTGCGCCACAGAGGCGTTGGCGGCATTAGTCGCATTGGTGGCATTGATCGCGTCGACTGCCGATCCGGCGGTAGTCGCGGACGATGCCGTCTTGGCTGTGCCGGAGCGCGTCGCACTAACGGCCCTGGGAACCGTGCCAAGCTCATTCAGGTTGACTTGGGCGCCGGTGATGCTGTGATTCTTCAGCCGGTTCGCCGGTATACTGTGAAGTCTGATCTGACTTCCACTGATGGCGGTCGCGGCGTAAGCGGATCCCCCGAGCGCAACAAACAACGCAACGACGCTCAGTACCGTCGCTGGCGAAGGGCGAAACCGAGGGCGCCCCGGGGACGTTCGTACTCTCATTGCTGGCGGCTCCTTGTCAGGATGGTTGATGGGCGCTCCCGGTCTTCTGCAAATTGTTACGCTCCCGGAGCCTCTCGTCCAAACGTGCCAGACGTCAGCTTCGGCGTTCATGCTCCACAGCGGCTGATTCAATCGCTGTCGCTGCAGCTGTTCTGGGTCACGTCGAAGCTTCCGTCCTCGAACGGGCCGGTCGTCGCATAGCCCGCAATTATCTCCTCAATGTTGGGATTCATCGTGACTAGCCCCCATTTCGCCAATAGCGGGCTTTCGCTCAACCGACGCTGAGGCGACGAAGCAGTGCCGGCCGGGCGCCGGCGATCGCGCTATCCGTTACGGGGTAGATCGGTCACGACTCGGAACTCAAAGGGGTCGACAGCGCCGTGCCACCGGATGTGAACGCGGTCGCAGCCGACCAGGTGATCTTGAGACCCCTGTCGGGACGCTCGTTGGTTTCCCCGGGTCGGGAGGAAATCGGGGAGGAGATGGCCATTCCGATCCAAATGTGCCTAGCGCGGCAAACAAAAAACCTCCCGTCTCCGGGAGGTTCAATGTAAGCGGCTGAAGAGACTCGAACTCTCGACCTTCTGCATGGCAAGCAGACGCTCTAGCCAACTGAGCTACAGCCGCGAAGAGGTGGCCGAGTATAGCCAGCGGTGGTCGTTTGATCAGGGCGTTCGATGGTCGGTGTGGGGGCGGTCGAGCTCAATGTTCGGAGACGTGTGTCCAGGCGTCGCCAGGCCGCGGTAGAGAACTCGATGTCGATCTCTCCCGGAACTGTCTGCTGTTGAGCGTCGAAGCCGTCACGGAAGACGGCGAGCATCTCGCGGTTCTCTGGGAGCACTTCGGCGACAAACGTCCGGACGCCGGTTCGCTCGGCTTCCCGCGCGAGTCTCGCGAGCAGAATCGTGCCAAGCCCCAAGTGGCGGTGGGTCTCGTCGATCTCGACAGCGACCTCAGCTCTTGGTCCGTAAATGCGGCAGCTGGCTGCGTGTCCGATGATCCGCCCGGCCGGGTCGAGCGCCGCGATGCCGATGTGATCGGTTCCGTCGGCACTTGCAGCCCACTGGGCGGCCTGGCGAAGGTCGCAGGCAACGCTAAAGAACCGGTATCGACGTGAGGCGAGGCTGAGTCGCCCGAGGAACTCGAGCAGCTCAGCGCGATCTCCGTTTGTCACATGGCGGAACCGAATCTCCTGTCCGTCACGCAGCGTGGTTGACTTGGGCACTCGACGGGTCGGCGCCGGCCGATTGCTGTCGTGTGTTCCCATGTCACTCACGAAGCTAGCTCTGGGCAACCCAACGTCCATCAGCGCTAAGCACCCGCACAAACCGCGGGAGTCCCGGCTCTGAGTGCGGGAAACCCGTATTGGCAGGGCCCGTTCTGGGTTGTACGGTCGGGGGATGTCCAAGAAAGACAGCTCGATAGCTGAACGTACGGTTCGGATCGTGATCGCCGACGATCACTCGGTGGTCAGGACGGGGCTACGGCTGCTGCTGGATGCCGAGCCGGACCTCGACGTGGTCGCCGAAGCCGGCAACACGCGTGACGCGCTCCGTTACGTCCGTGGGCACCGTCCTGACGTTCTCGTGCTCGACCTGAACATGCCTGGCGAGTCCGGGCTTGAGCTCATCCCGCGGGTCCGTGAGGAGATCCCGGACACCGAGGTCGTCGTGCTCACCATGCAGCGCGACCCGGGGTTCGCGCGCCAAGCGCTCAGCGCAGGCGCCCTGGGATACGTGATCAAGGACGCCGCCGACGGCGAGCTCGTGCAAGCCGTCCGACTCGCCGCAGTTGGTGAGGCCTACCTCAACCCACAGCTTGGTGCCCGCGTCGCAGCGGCTCCGGTAAACGCCCGGCCGGGCGACCTGACAGAACGTGAAGAAGAGATCCTCAAGCTCATCGCGCTCGGTCACACCAACCCCGAGATCGCCTCTCAGCTCTTCCTATCAGTGCGAACGATCGAGTCACACCGCTCGCATATCCACCAGAAGCTCAACATTGCAACCAGGTCCGAGCTCGTGCGCTTCGCGCTCGACAATCGCCTGATCGAGGGCATCGAACCCGACGCCTAGGATGGTCAGCCCGCGTAGCGGGACGGGACCAGTGCCGTGATGCGCGTTTCGCCCGGCCGTGAGGCGATAGAGACGGTGCCTCCGGCCAGCTCGGCTCGCTCACGCATGCCGGTCAATCCGAACCCAGCCGTCACGGCGTCGTGATTGAACCCGACGCCATCGTCGACGACCTCGATCCGGACATGCTCGTCGCCGACCTCGGCGATCACAGTGACGTGCTTAGCATCCGCGTGTTTGGCGACGTTCGTCAGCGCCTCTTGGATCAGTCGGTAGACCGTCGTCTCCAGCTCGGGGGCAAGCCGGCGGTCCCTTTGCGTCGGATCCGGCAAGCCGAGATCGCATTTGACGTCGAGCCCGTTCGCGACCAGATGATGCTCGGCGAGAGTCTCGATCGCCGGGCGCAGCCCAAGATCGTCGAGCGCGGCCGGACGCAGCTCACTGATGATCGCGTGCAGATTCTCGATCTCGGTCTCCAACCCACCTGCCAGCGCGTCCAACAACTCCCGCATCTGCGAAGGATCCGCGGCGCGCTGCGCGGCCACGGCGAGCAACTTCAGCCCGGCGAGTGCTTGCAGGGTCTCATCGTGCAACTCACGGGCAAAGTGCTTGCGCTCCGCCTCCGCTGCGTCGAGAGTGTGGCGAAGCCTGTCGGCCCGAACCGTTTGAGCGGTCGCAACCGCGGTGGCGGCGCTTGCGGCGAAGGCCACGAGCACCTGCTCGTCCTCCTCGCTGAACTCCAGCACCTGATCTCGATCAAATGCCGCCAGTACGCCGAGCGCGTGACCCCGGTACACCAGTGGAACCAGCAGCGCCGAGTGCACGTCCGGCAGGCCAAGGGCCTCGGCCGGGACGCGCAACTCCCCTACATCGGTGAGACGGGCCGGTCGGTGACTGATCATCACCTGCCCTGAAGTTGAATCAGCGATCGGGACCGTCAGACCGGGGTGTGGGTCGCCGTGACCAGCCCCTGCAGCAACCACCAGCTCCTCGCCATCCCGCAGCAAGATCAGCAGCGTCCGAGCTTCGACGATCGCGCGGCCGCGCTTGGCGATCAGCTCGAGCACTGGATCCAGCGCGGTCTCCGCTCCGACCGCAACCGCGATCGCCTGAGTCGCTTCGAGACTGCGCAACGCACGCTCAAGCTCATGTTCGCGTCGGCTCGCCGCATCCAGTAGACGCGTATGTTCGATCGCGACCGCTGCCCACGCCGCCAACGTCACTGCCGTCTGCTCATCCACCTCAGTGAACTCGCCACCGATCTTGTCCGTCAGGTAGAGGTTTCCCCAAGCCTCGCCGCGGATCAGAATCGGCACACCAAGAAAGCTCCGCATTGGTGGATGCCCCGCCGGAAACCCATATGAGTTTGGGTGTCGGGTCAGGTCCGCGAGCCTTAGTGACTTCGGTTCGTTGATCAGCATCCCGAGAATTCCGCCGCCCCGCGGACGCGGTCCGATCGCCATCTCCTGGTCTTCGCTCAGACCGCGGGTGAGGAAGCTTTCAATCTGGCGCCGGTTGGTATCCAGCACCCCGAGCGCGGCATAGCGCGCGCCTGTTGTCTCGCGCGCGGTCTCCAAGAAGCGGTCCAACAGCGTCTCTAGATCGAGCTCGGTAATCAGCCACGGACCGACCTCGATCAGGTGCTCCAGACGGCTCTCCTCGTCCCGCGCCGTCAGCTGAGCAGCGGAGTTCCGCTGCGGCCCGCGGAGAACGCCGGCCGCCTTTGGGGGCGGTGTCGGCTCGCTCATGGCTCGGCCTCCTTTCATCAGGACACGACCCACAATAGGTGTCGGAGCTTTCGACACGGCGACGAGCGCTGGCCAACCCGTGAAAAGGGGTTCGAGTAAGGCCCTGCGACGCGGGTTTCGTCGCAGGGCCAGATCCGGCTAGAACAGACCCGCCGGCTTGGGGTCGTAGCTGACCAGCAGACACTTGGTCTGCGAGTAGTGCTCGAGCATCAAGCGGTGGTTCTCACGGCCGACGCCGGAGTCCTTGTACCCGCCGAACGCCGCGCCAGCCGGATAGAGGTGGTAACAGTTCGTCCACACGCGTCCGGCTTGGATCGCGCGACCCATCCGGAACGCCCTGCTGCCATCCCGGGTCCAGACGCCGGCGCCAAGGCCGTACGCTGTGTCGTTCGCGATACGGATTGCGTCGGCCTCGTCGGTGAAAGTGGTGACCGCGAGCACCGGCCCGAAGATCTCCTCCTGGAACACGCGCATCGAGTTGTGGCCCTTGAGCACCGTCGGCTCGTAGAACGACCCTTCGTCAAGCTCGCCACCAAGCTCTGGTCGGGCTCCCCCGATCAGCACCTCGGCGCCCTCATCACGACCGATCTGAACGTAACGCTCGATCGTGTCGCGCTGGCTTTGTGACACCTGTGGGCCGATTTGCGTTGAGGGGTCGAGCGGATTGCCCTGCCGGATCTGAGCGATCCGATCGAGACAGCGGGCCATGAACGGCTCGTAGATCGACTCCTGGATCAGAGCCCGCGACGGGCAAGTACAGACCTCTCCCTTGTTGAACGCATACAGCACGAGGCCCTCTACGGCTTTATCCAGGAACTCGTCATCGGCGCTCATCACATCGGCGAAGAAGATGTTCGGCGACTTACCCCCGAGCTCGGTGCTGGACGGGATCAGTCGGTCGGCGGCGTAATGCATGATCTCCTTGCCGACTTCCGTCGAACCGGTGAACCCGATCTTTGCAATTCGTTTATTGGTCGCTAGCGCCTTGCCGATCTCACCGCCTGGTCCGTTGACGACGTTGATCACGCCGGCCGGAACGACGTCGGCGATGACCTCCATCAGCTTCAAGATCGACCATGGGGTCGGGCTTGCCGGCTTGAGAACAGTGCAGTTGCCGGCGGCCAAGGCCGGGGCGATCTTCCACGCCGCCATCAGCAGCGGGAAGTTGAACGGGATGATCTGGGCGACGACGCCGAGCGGCTCCTGGAAATGGTAGGCATAGGTCTGCTCGTCGATCTCTGAGATTCGTCCTTCCTCCGCGCGGATCGCACCGGCGAAATACCTGAAGTGATCGATCGACAGCGGGATGTCGGCGGCGAGTGTCTCGCGGACCGGCTTGCCGTTGTCCCAACTCTCAGCGATCGCCAGCATCTCGAGGTTGTCCTCCATCGCGTCCGCGATCGCGTTTAGAACAGCGGCGCGCTCGGCCGGC
>Ga0302314_10002475_pt1 | contig 34167 bp, 30 predicted proteins | sample III_Palsa_N2_3_FD_200533 | JGI IMG/M metagenome (GOLD analysis project Ga0302314, IMG submission 200533) | Peat permafrost microbial communities from Stordalen Mire near Abisko, Sweden - III_Palsa_N2_3 | ecosystem: Environmental > Terrestrial > Soil > Palsa > Peat permafrost | place: Sweden...
GCTCCCCCATATTTCAGCATTCTGGCATTACGCGAAACGGCAGCCGGGCGACCGGAACGCCACGAAACCAACAGCCCCCTCTGAACGATTGAGAGTGCCGCTTGGATCGAAACGCGGTCGCCGCTCGAAGCCCGATCTGTTCGGGCTCGGATGCTCAGGGACCGTCCCGCAGAAAACGCTCAAGGCGCTCGACCTGGTCGGCGTTCAAATTCATGACGACCTCGGCACTTTCCGACGGCTTGGAGGTAGATCCGACGTGCACCCGCAGCTCCCCCGAGCGCGACCAGATGGCGTGCAGGACTCTCTTGTCTCCGTCCTCTAGCCGGATGCGCTTCGGCTCACTCTGTGCCACCTTTAGCAATCTACCGCCAGCTGCCCCTTGGATCGAGACGCAGCAGCTCGCGGCCCCGTAACCAGCGGCGCCAGGGCCGGTTCGTGTAGAGCTTGGCTGCCGAGCCCAGGCCGAACTCAGGGATCCCGCTTTGTCGGTTGCCCATACGGCGTGACGTCACCGCGAATCCCACGCGTGATGAACCCCAGTTCGCTGGCGCCGCCATCATCTGGGGCGGGTGAGCGGTCTGGGTCGGGCCGCAGGGCGCCCGAGGACCCAATCGCGACCCACATGAGGATTCCGAAGACCAGGAACGCGCAAAAGAGAACGGCGAAGCCGAGGCCCGCGGAGACAAACATAAGCGCAGTGCCGACAACGCACAGGCCGATGCCGGTCCAGACGCCCCATAGGATGGTCCGTCGGGTGCCCCTATTGCGCGGCTCCATCAGCCGATCATAGGCCTCGGGGCAACCGCTGCTCCCGTGAGGGCTGGGTTGATCGAATCTCGATCGTGGGGCCATGCTGCGGCAGGGCTACGGGGCGTCCGGGCTTGCCCTTTACTTTCGTGTGCCCTATAGTAAAGGCATGTCGAGAGTCTCTTCCAAGAACCAGGTAACCCTGCCGGTTGAGGCGATGCGTGAAGCAGGCCTTCGTGCTGGAGACGAGGTTGTCGTTCGCCCGATCGGTGACGGAGAAGTGATCGTCGCGGCCCGCGGATCGCGTGTGCGGCGTCATGCTGGCATCGCAACCGGGATCTATCCCGCGGGCGAGCTTGATCGGCTGCGGGACGAGTGGCAGCGCTGATCCTTGATGCCAGTGTCCTGATCGGGCTTCTGGACACGGCGGACGCGCATCACGGCTCCGCGGTCGATGACGTCGAGGCCGCAGACCAAGCCGGCACGCCCTTAGTGACACCGGCGAGCGCCTACAGCGAGGCGCTCGTTTCGTTTGCTCGCGCTGGTCGCGTAACAGACGCACGTACGGCAATCGCCGCGATGGGAATCTCCGTCGAACCGTTGACAGCAGCGATCGCAGAGAGGGCTGCCGCGTTACGCGCCGATCATGAACGTCTACGTCTACCGGACGCGATCGTGCTCGCCACCTCTCAGCACCTACACGCAACCCTCCTCACCTACGACGACCAGCTATCGCGGATCGCCCACAAGCCAGGCAACTAAAGCAGCCGCGCCTGCGCTGCCGGATCGATCGACGAGGAACACTGCTAGCCCAAGGCGTTCGCGTCCGTTGCGTGGGTTTATCTTGTACGCGTGTCCGTTGCCCACTTTTGCTGGGAGTAGCTGCGCTTCCCATTGGCTTGACGATGTGGCTCGGGCGCGATGCCTATCGTCGCTCGGCAGCGAGCTATGCAGTCACCCACGGCTTATCTCGTGCTGCTCGGGCAGCAAGCTGGGGAAAGGTATATACCTTTTCGCTTGGTCGGGCTCGCCGACGAGGCCTGCCTGGCCGCGGTCATTGGGACCCCGCGCTCGGTGGGGCGCTGCGCTTGGCTGGTTGACGGGTAGAACGAAAAGTGTCTCGAGAAATGTCCCGAACTGCGCAAATCTGAGCGCAACTGAGCGCCACCGAGAGCGTCGAATTGCCCGTAAACACGGGGTTTGACTCGGTTTCGGTGCGACTCGTAATGAAGGGGTCCCCGGTTCGACTCCGGGCGTCGGCTCTCCCCTACAGGAACTCGACGGTCGGGTGGCCGCGAAGGCAACCCGTCCATCATTCCATCCATCGATCCGTGGATTATGCGTGTGGGCGAGAGGCGCAGGTGTCGCCTTGGGGTCTGTTTCGCACTGGTTCAAGGAGCGCTTGGTCGCACCGACAGTCTGCCGGCGCGACCAAGCTCATTGATGACCTACCTCGGCTACCTAACCGTCGTCCGCGTTCTCCAACCGTGTTGATCCCAGCCCCAGCTTGGGAAGTGGATGATTCGGTTAGTAACCCCGTGTCCGTAGAGGTCCGAGTGCGGGAACGCGGAGGTCCCGATCCAAGCAAGGGCCGGGTTGTAGCCGGGGCCGTTCGAGATGATTGCTTCGGATGCGTTGCTCCCCGAAGCCGGTGCGCTCAAAGTGAACGTGCCGGCGCTCGTGTTGATCCCGGTGACGGTCTGCCCGCCGGTGATGTCGGGCGCGGAGACTGTCGATCCGACCGCGAGCCCTTCGAAGAACGGCGGGACGCCGGGCGTCAAGGTCACCGTTGTGGTGCCGTTCGTCGTCCCCACGAAGCTGTCGTAGCCCGGTCCGGATGCGGTCATCGCCTCGCCAACGTTGCCTGCACCCGTCGGCGCAGCACTCAATGTCAGCGTGTTGGCCGTCGTGTTGATCGCGGTCACGGTCGTATCGAACGTGATATCTGGCGCAGTGATCACCGATCCGACTGTGATCCCGGTGAAGCTCGACACGTTCGTTACGGTCGCGCTCCCCGAGCTAGTCGTCGCGGTGAAGCTTGCGCTCATCGCAGGGTTGTAGGGAATGTACGACGACACTCCATCGGTGTTGATCAGGTTCAGCACGCCGCCCAGTGTCGAGCCCGAGAAGTCCGGGAATCCCGGGCCGACCGCCGTCGACCCGCCGGACAGCGACGCTGAGCCGAGGATCTGCCCGCTGAAAATGTCGTTGATGGAGATGTTCCTCTTTACCGGCGCCGTGATCAGGCTGGTGACCAGACAGTCGCAGCCGCTACCAAAGCGGCTCCAAGACTGCATGCCGGTCAGCGTGAACGACGTGACGCTGGGGGACACCGCCAGGGACGGATAGCCGTCAAAGCTGCTGTTTTCCTTCCAGAAGCTTGGCTGGACACCTTCAGCTGAATAGGGGATGGTCAATGGCAGCTCGTTTTCGAGGAATATGACCTGACCACCGTTGCCATTCCAGGTGGCTTCCGTCATCTTGAAGTGCTCGAGCCAGATGCCCTCCAGCGTGACGTTGTTGCCATTCACGACGATGCCGTAGTCGCTGCTGGACTCAGCAGGCCAGTTGACCGTGGTGTAGCCGCTCCCGCTGTTGTTGTTCGACTGGATCTCGGCCTGGTTCTGCAGGACATAGTTCTGATTGATCAACTCGTCCGTTGTCGAGTTGCTGACGGTGCTGACGTCGCTGAGGCTGGTCGGGTCGAAACGCCAGCCCGTCGCATTCGGCCTGGTGCCGATCTCGATCTGCTCAGCCGCGTATGGGCCGGTGTTGGTGATCGCGTTGAATCCGAGGCCGTTGGCTTGGAACCCGGCCAGGATCGTGCCCGGAGCGTCGTTGTTGACGACGATCGTCGGGGTGTTGGTCTCGGCTGTAACGGTGGCTTCGCCTAGACCAAAGATGACCTCGTTGGCCTTGGAGACCGATAGTGGGGCGCTCACCGAGTAGGCGCCCGGCTCGAGCAGCACGTCCTTGCCGTTCGAGAGCGCTGCGTTGATGGTTGTCGCGGTGTCCGTGCTCGCATCAGCGAGGTAGAAATCGCTCAGCGGCAGTGACCTTCCGGCGTTGTTGAGGCTCCAGTCATACCCTCGGCGGTCGAACTGGACGCTCGGATCGAACACGAAGAACTGGCCGTTCTTGTAGTAGACAAACGGTGATTCGCGGACCGCCGGCAGGTTCTTGACGCTGACGTTGGAGCCCGCAGGCTTGGTCCCGACGGCAGGACCGAAGTTGGTCGCTGGTACGCTGCCCGTGTCCCCGGCGAACATTGTGTCCGAGCCGAAGCCCTGAGCGCCGCCGATGTTGCTGCCCTGAATGTAGGGGTCCGAGTTGCCGTCCTGGCCCGAGGCGCCGGCGGTGTTCTGACCGTTGGTGTCGATGACGTCTCCGGTGATGTTGGAGTCAGCGACCTCGAAGCCGTTTTCAACGGCACCGCTGCCGTTGATCCCGGAGCCGGGGAACGGGGCACATGCGTTCAGGCACAAGCCTGTGGTGTATGGAAGCGCAGCTTCGAGCAGGTTGCCGGTCAGGTTGACTCGCCGCCAGGTCGCCTCCTGGGAGGTGGACCAGGTCATCGTGTCGGCCGGATCGCCGCTCTCGATCGGGTTGATCGTGAGGTTCTCGAGCTGGCTCGGTCGGATTGCCAGGCTGTCGTTGTAGATGCCGAGGTTGCCGTTGATCACGACATCACACGGGCTCGCACCGAGCCCGGCGACAACGCTGCCGCTGGCGACCTGCGCGTCGATCGTGTTGCTTGTCGTCGCGGTTGCCGGCGTCGCCGAAGCGCTGCCGTAGGTACCCGGCAGGAAGAAGAACTCCTGGTTAGCGGACGTGGATTGCGCAGAAAGCGCCGCGTTGATCGTGGAGACCGACTCCGACGCGTTGAAGATCGTGACGTTTGCCCCGAACGGGTTCGTCGGGAGAGTGGTGACCGGCGCTGGGGTCGAGCACGACGCCGCGCTCGGAGCCGCGGAGGCCGATGCGACACTTCCCACCAGAAACATCGACGCGGCGGACGCGATCGCGACTGCGTTTCGCAGCAGTCTTGGCGGCAGCGCGATTGAGACGCGCTCTCCTTGCAGCAGCATGCCGGCTCCTTTCCTGAGCCTATGTGATAACCGCGCCTTCGGTTTGGACGCACGTTGACGACACGTCCGAGGGCCGCGTGCACCTGTCAGGTAGGGCGCGGCATCAGTCTACATAAGCTCGTGCTGTATGCAACTATCTCTATTCGATGCAGATCACCCTTCTGTCGGCGGATGCCGGGCCCCGTCTCCCGGTAGCTGCATTGGTCCCTGCTGCCACCCCGCCGGAGGCTGGCAGCGACTGACCTTGCGTTTGAGTCGTCAGCGCTAGCGTGCCCACTATGGCCGCTCCGGGACAGGAATCGCCTCGTATGCGTTTGCCTTCTGATCGCGCGGATCTCCTCCGTTTGGCGAACAAGGGCGAGCGCGCGCTTGCGGAGATACAGAGCGCTGGTAACCCCAAGGCTGCGGGTAGACGCGCAGCGACAATGTTTGAGCTGGGCCGGGTCCGTGATCGGTTGGGCGAGTCGCGCGAGGCCGAGCGTATGTTTGCGCAAGCCGCGACCGCATTCTGGGAGCTAGGTCATCGGGGGAAGCACTGGCGATTATGGAGCGGATGATCGAGCAGTCTGGCGGATTCCCGCCGTTGGAAGACGCGCGGATAAGCCCAGCTGCCGGGCTCGGTATGTGGCTCTGGTTGCTTGGAGAGGCGAATGATCAGAAGCGTCTTTATGAGGCTGCTGGCATCGCCTTGGGATGCTTGATCCATCTGGTTCAACAAAGGAGAGGGTGGCGTTCGGTATGGCTCTGGCGTGGCGTGCCAAAGCGCCGATGAGCTTGGCTACGAAGACGAGGCCGCCGAGATGTACGAGAAGGCGATCCCGTCACTCGAAAGAGAAGAGCCGAATGAGACAGTCGACGCGCTTCTCGATCACGCCATTTCAAGAGCCCCGCAGCTTCTATCTGACCTTGATCGTGACGAGCAAGCCGCCGCTGCCTACGCACGAACTATCGAACGGTTCAAAACCAAAAAGACGCAAAACCGTTTGACAAGAACGATCAAGCTGACGGAAGCTCCAGCCAGGACAACCTAGCCCGTACCGGGCGACCGCTCGGGATTATCTTCGATAGTCCTTGGGAACCGTGATGCCGCGCTCCCTGACCAGTTCGTAGACCGTCGGCGCAACCAGATTCCCGTAGGCAGGGATCTCGTCACGATCGATCCCGAGGGCGGCCATGGTCGCGCCGGCGACCTGCCAGGCAAGGTCGATCAGTTCCTCGGCGGTTAGGTAATAGCCCGGGAGCAGATCGCTATTTGTGTCAGCTTGGTCGTCGACCAAGCCATGAGGCGATCTCATGGAACGTACGCGGTTTCGGTACCGCTCGAATGGTTCCATTCATCGGTGTTCGGTTGTGGCAGTCCAACACCTTCTGTGAAGCTGCAAAGGCCGCTGATTCCGTTCTGGGCGTTGGCTTTCCTGGAAGTGAGGCTCACCACCGAAATTCACTCTCAGAAGCGGATGTGGCGTATCCCAACCTCAAGCCGACGGAGCTGATAGCGAGCAGCCGACAGACGCGGCCGGATCAGCTCGATCTCTGCATCGGCCGCAATTGACTCCACGACCTCATCCGGGGTGAGGTCGTCGGTCGGGATTTGCGTGGCGTACCGCTCAGCGGCAAGTGCGCTGACGCAACGATCGATCTGCTGCATCGCCCAGGTCTCGTCCCGGCGCAGGACCCTGCCGATGAGGTGCCGGCTACGGAGCCGCAGCCGCCGCTCCAGCGTGGCTGCCGTGGCGCTCAGGGTGTAGTGGCGAAGTTCGACACCGCTCGAGCGCAGCCCGCCCACAATCTCATCGAAGTAGTCATCGCGGACGATGCTCATCGGCACGATCAGCTGACCGTCACATGCGGCCTCGGCCTGGGCGAGGGTCGCGAGGACGGCGCTGCGCCACTGCGGAAGATCCTGAAAATCCTGGCGTGCGCCGGCGGGCAACATCTTGTGCACCCCGAAGCCCAGAAGCTCAGGATCGGCGACGTAGCCACCATCGAGTCGCCGCTGGAGCTCGTACGCAGTCTGCGTCTTCCCAGCTCCGAACGCCCCGTTGATCCAGATCAGCATCCCTCCTGGAGGCTATCGCCGGGTGACTAAGGCTCTGCTCACCGCTCTCGATCGTCTTCGCCGTCGCGAGGGTGGTCTGGCCCAGGCCGAGCGGCGGGGTGATCCTCCGCGGTCAGGCCATTGCGCCGCCGACCGATTCCCATGACCTCCCACGCCCGTCCCAACGCGCTTCCGTACAAGCCCACGACGACGAGCACCAGAGCGCGTTGCAACGCAGAACTGCGATTGTCGGCCAGTAGAGCCGCGCCGAGGCCAAGCTGGACTGAAAAGCCCCCAGCTGAGATCGAGGCGAAGACGATGTTCAGCCTCCGAGTCGGGAAGCCGCGCGAGAAGTTTCCCGCCCTCCAGGCTCTGGGGATCAAGCGACTCGTGCCCAGAAGGCCGACTAGTCCCATCAGCAGGCTCGCCATCCCAAACACGCCAGCGCCGCCGGTCAACGCGAGAATCGAAACGAAGAAGGCGTCGATCAAGGCGAGGAAGGCGCTGCCCGCCAGTACCGTGCGGCGCTCCCGCGTCTTGCGATCTGCGTCGTCTGCGTTGGCAACGGTTACGGCGACGAACAACAGGCCGAGAATCGCCGCCGACGCGCCTGAACTTGCGATGAAGAAGTTCTCGTAATGGCCGAACACATCGGGCACCGTACCCGTTCGGCGCCAGGACTACGAGCGTGTGTGGGTACTGTCCCGCTGGGCCATTCGGTTGCCAAGAATCCGCGGCTCGATCTCCGCGGCTGGGACTGGCCTGCCGAAGTGATAGCCCTGCCCCAGTTCGCATCCGAGGGCGACCAGGGCTGCATGCTGCTCGGGCCGCTCGATCCCCTCGGCGATCACGGGCAAGCCGAGGTTGGAGCCAAGGCTGACGATCGTCTGAGCCAGTGAGCGACGCTCACTGCCGGCGTCCAAGGGCTCAACAAACGGGCTTGCCATCTTCAGCACGTCGATCGGGAAGCGGTTCAGATATCTCAGCGACGAGTAGCCGGTCCCGAAGTCATCAACCGCGAGCCGGACACCGAGCGCACGCAGCGCTCGTAGCCGTTCGATCGTCGCATCGGTGTCGTGCATCAGCACGGTCTCGGTGATCTCCAAGACCAGTGAGCCCTCGTCGATCGCAGCGTGTGAGATGGCGTCCGCGACAGCGCTGTGGAGATCGGGATCCTCGAGCTGGCGCCCGGAGAGATTGACGTTCATGGTGAGGCCGCGCTGCGCTCCGGCTTCGTGCCAGACGGCAAGCTGACGACACGCGGTCTCAAGCACCCACCGGCCGATCTCGACGATCAGTCCGGTCTCCTCGGCCAGCGGAATGAAGTCCGCTGGGCTGACCAGGCCGCGTGCGGGATGGCGCCAGCGCAGCAGCGCCTCGACGCCGTGCAGGGCGCCCGACTCGAGCACCACGATCGGCTGGTAGAAGAGTTCCATCTCACCGCGGTGAATCGCCCCACGCAGCTCGATCTCCAGCTCGAGTCGCTCAAGCGCCTGTCCTTGCATGTCCGGCTCGTAGAGCACGGAGCGGCCCCTGCCGTCGGCTTTGGCGCGGTACATGGCGAGATCTGCCTTACGCAGCAGGTCCTCGGCGCCGCGCTGGCCCGTGGCGATGCCGATCGAAGCGCCGACGAAGACATGGCGACCGTCGATCACGATCGGCGCCGTTACCGCGTCGATAATCCGTTGCGCCGATGTCGTCGCCTCGGCCCGCGTGTCGATCTCCTCAAGCAGCACCGCGAACTCATCGCCGCCGAGGCGCGCAGCCGTATCGCTCTCGCGCAGACAGCCGCTGATCCGTTCAGCCACTACGCACAGGACTTCGTCACCGACCGCGTGCCCCAAACTGTCGTTGACCGGCTTGAACCTGTCGAGATCGACAAACAGCACCGCCACCTCAGAGGTGGTCCGCTCGGTGCGCTGCAACGCGTGCGAGAGCCGGTCGCCGAAGAGCGCGCGGTTGGGCATCCCGGTCAGAGGATCGTGCAGCGCCTGATGCACCATGTCGCTGACGATACGAGCGTCGGTCAGCGCAAGGCTGGCCTGCTGCGCGATCGTGATCATGAGGTTCTGATCGGCAGGCGTGTATTGCCACCCGTGGCGATAACTCGAGACCAACAGGCAGCCGACCACCTCGCCCTCGATGTGCACCGGGGCAGCCATCGCGCTCGCCAACCCCGCCTTGACGAAGAGCGACATGGCGGCAGTGCTCTCCGCGTAGTGTTCGGCCACGATCAACCGATCCTCAAGCACGGCGCGACCGCCGATGCCTTCGTCGGTTCTGCGACGCTGAACCCTGTCTTCAAGCTCCTCGGGAACCCCGCTTGAGGCGGCCACGATCAGGCTGTCGGCGTCAGCTGGATCACGGATCATGAGGGCTGCCTGATCGTCTCCGAGAATCTCCTGGGCGAGCCCGACGATGGCATCGAGCACCTGGTGAAGTGGCTCGCGTAGCGCGATCGCCCGCTGAATTTCGGAGAGGCCTTCGAGTAGACGCTGGCGCTCGCGCAGGGCGCCAACCACCTGGTGGTTGTGTACGGCCAGGCCGAGCGTCCGGGCCATCGCGCGAAGCAGGCCCTTCTCTTCGGCATCCGGCGGCTCTCCCTCTCGAGCAACCACCAGATAGGCGTCCCCCTGCTCACCGACCTCAGCGCTCGTGACAGGGACGTCACCCAGGCCTGGAACGGGCACCACATGCTCGTCATCGCCATCCGCGGAGACGGCGGCACGGATCGCATCCACCGGCGTCGCGTCCGCCGGCCAGCCGATCGAGTACGCGAGCCGGTCTCCGTACATCAGCGCCACGGCGTCGGCATCAAGCGCCTCGGCGACGCGCTCAACGCCCGAGCGTGCAGCGAGCTGTGCGTCAGCTACCGATGAGACAGCCGCCACGAACTCCGCCAACTGTTGCGTCGACCAGCTGGCTGCGCGTACGGTCATGCGATCGCTAGCACCACGAGTGTCTGGTTGTGGAAACCGGCGACGCCGCGGGTCCTGGCGATCTCTCCGTAGGTATAGAACCCGGCGAGCGGCGCCCCGGCGGCGTAGCGCTCGACACGCGCTATCTCAGTTGCGATCCCATCCTCGCCGAGCACCGCTCGACGCGCGGCGCAGTCGAACACGAGCATCCCGATCGGTTGGTCGCCATCGAGCCCGGCGACCGCGTCGGCGCAGGCCGCATCGGTGGCCGCGAGCACCGATGCCGTGTCGCCCACCATCAGTCGTACAAGTGCGCCCGGAGGTACCTCGGCACTGGTGACCAGCGATCTGGAATCAAAATCGGCCGACGGGATCCAGCGCACCTGCTCCTCGCCCGCGCGGCGTGCCATCCCAAGCGGATGCTCGAGCGCAAAGCGAATGAAGGCTTCACGGTCGGTGCGTGCCTCGGATGGTGCGTTCAGTCGCTCCAGGTAGACATCAAGCGCCGGCTGGTCGTCGAGCGTGTCGACGCGGTTCGGCCGTGAGGCGGTCACCAGCATCGGCTCGCCAACCGCCTCCCAGCCGTGGCGCACGCCGATGCCCAGCGGCGCGTCGGATCCGATCCCAACCGCGACCACTGCGTCCTGCATAACTTCCCCGTTGAAGAACTGATGGGTTGCCGCCATGTGCAGGTCGTCGCCGGCGCATCCACCCACAAGCGGCATGCCGGCCCCTGCGACTGAATAGGCGCCACGCACGATCTCCTGTTGATCGCCGGCCAAGCCGTCGGTCAGTAGCATCAGCAGATGATGGGGAGCGCCTGCGACCTCCGACAGCGCGGCCGCCACCTCTGCGCCAGCCTCCCGCGGAGCGGCGGCAAGGCCGGTTACGTGAGTCGTGGCGATCACAAAGCCGTCGCCGCCGAGCGCGAGCGCGACCACCCCGCCGTCACCCGGACCGCCGCCCGCGATCTCTCCGGCAGTCGAGCATCCTACGAGAGGCGCATCGCCTGCGAGCCGTTGGGCGTGGGTTACCAGGCGCTCCAGGTCCAGGGCCTCGGACGCGAACAGCACGACAAGCTTCGCCGCGCGTCCCTGCAGCGCATCGCCAACCGCGCGCTCGGCCGCTGACTCCGGCTCCTGGCTGTCGGATCGGCCCGCACCGACCCATCTCAAAGCATTACTCATCTTGATTGAGGTATCGGCTGCCATCCCGATTCTTGGAGTGTTGACGACGAATCGTCATCAACATTGCATTCCACCCTATAGCCAGGGAACCCTCAAGCGGGGGTTTGAGAACTTTCAGACCGATCTCGGCTCTGCAAGCCCCAGTTGCGGGACCGATAGCTTCAGCGCGCGTAGAGCCAGTCTCACCCGTCCTTTGACGGTGCCGATCGGCAGTCCAAGACGCTCCGCGATCTCGGATTGCGTGAAACCCCCAAAATACGCGAGGTTGATGACCACAAGCTGGTTGGTTGGCAGTAGCTCGAGTGCCTTGCGTAGGGTGCAGGCTTCGTCGCGGGCGATCGTTCGATCCTCGGTGTTGCCCGAGGCGGCTAGCTCGGGAATCCATCGCTCCTCTCTGGGCGGTCCTCCGCGTTGCAGTGCGTTTCGGTAGGCGTCGATCGCTCGGTTTCGAACGATTGTCATCAACCAGGCGCTGGGTGCCCCGCGGTCGGGTCTGTACCGCTCGCGATGAGACCAGAGTTCGAGAAAAGCCTCCTGGGTCACGTCGGCTGCCCTCCCTCGGTCGTTGAGGATGCGCATCGCAAGGCTGAATGCGGCCACCGCGAGCCGGTCGTAGAGCTTCTCGAAGGCGCCAAGTTCACCAGCCACGATCCGCGCCATTAATTCGCTCTCAACGTCTCTGGCGTCAACGTTCTCACGCCCGTAGTCCAGCGCACTGGTGCTCGTCCCGCCCATGGGGCATCTCTCGTCTCAGTTGCACCGGCGCGTGCAAGGCAGGTAGGCGTACCCCTTGCTTCGCCCATCTCCGGTGAAGATCGTCACCGCTAGCTCTAGGCGAACCCCGGTGCCGCACATCGTCTACCCACGCACGAGCCTGGAATCACTCGAGCGGTGTTAGCGCTTGGTTAGGGGGCGCCGTTTCGACCCTCTGCCGCGGCCTGGTGAGAGCTGTCGGGGAAGCTTCGAACCGGTCCGTGCGTATACCGCTCCGAAATCCAAGCACTAGTCTTCTTCACGTGAGGGTCTCTGGCATCTGTGGCTTTGCCACCGGCTCTAGCCGCGCGCTGAAGCAGCCATGACCGCCACGCGTCGGCTCAACGTGACGCGCCACGGTTTACGCGGTGCACAACCGATCGTGTTTGCGCACGGCTTTGGCTGCGATCAGGCGATGTGGCGATATGTGTGGCCGGCATTCGCCGACCGCTACGACTTGGTGTTATTCGACCACGTTGGTATGGGCGGCTCCGATGCCACCGCCTTTGACCCGGGGCGCTATCAATCGCTGGGCGGCTACGCAGACGACGTGCGCGATATCTGTCATGAGCTCGAGCTCCGGGACGTCATCTTCGTTGGGCACTCCGTCAGCGCGATGATCGGCGTGCTCGCCGCGTTGGCCGAGCCCGAACTCTTCAGTCGGCTGGTGCTCGTCGGGCCTTCGCCACGCTACATCGACACCGAGGGTTACACCGGCGGCTTCAGCCACGCCGACATCGAGGGCTTGCTTGCAGCGTTGGCCAGCAACTACGCAGGCTGGTCCGATTCGATGGCGCCGGTGATCATGGGCAACGCCGACCGGCCCGAACTTGCCGAGGAACTCGCCGCAACCTTCTGCCGGGCCGATCCGGCGATTGCCGAGCACTTTGCGCGCGTGACCTTCCTATCTGACAACCGCGCAGATCTCTCGCGAGTTCACACGCCGTGCCTGGTTATCCAATCCTCCGACGACGCAATCGCTCCGGCAGTTGTCGGGACTTACGTTGACGAGCAGTTGCCGGACAGCAGGTTCGTGCTGATCGACGCGACCGGCCACTGCCCGAACCTGAGCGCGCCCGAAGCGACTGTTGACGCCATCAGGTCGTTTCTCGGGTCGTGAGCGACCCGACTGACGATCCGGCCGGATCCACAGAACAGCTCTTCGACGATGCACCCTGTGGATGGGTGCTGACCGACTCGGCCGGCGTGATCGTCAAGGCCAACAGCGTCTTTAGGAGCTGGACCGGCTATGGCGAGGCAGAGCTCTTGGGCGGCCATCGTTTTCAGGATCTGCTGGCGCCCGGCGGACAGATCTACTACCAGACCCATCTCGAGCCGATGCTCCGTATCGCCGGATCGGTGAGCCAGGTGGCCCTCGAGCTCGTGTGCGCCGATGGGTCTCGGTTGCCAGCGCTCGTCAACTCGGTGCTGCGTCGAAACGACGCCGCACGGGCGTACGAGATCAGCACGATGATTTTTGATGCGAGTGATCGGCGTCGCTATGAGCAGGGGCTGCTGGAGGGCCAGGCGCGCGAGCGCGAGATCGCACAGGAGCTGCAACGCAGCATGGTCTCGGGTGTGATACCGGCAGCGCCGTCCTTCGTGATCGACGTTGTCTACTCCCCGGCGGTGGCCGGCCTCGCCGTTGGGGGCGACTGGTATGACGCGTTCTGGCTGGATGGTGCTCAGAGCACGGTCGCGCTGGTCGTGGGCGATGTCGTCGGTCGCGGGCTCGGTGCGGCTATGACGATGGCTCAGCTTCGCCCAGCGGTCCGGGCACTAGCCACTACCGGTCTTGGGCCTGCAGCGGTCCTCGAGGGCCTAGACCTATACGTCAGCCGATACCGGTCGGGGAAGGCGTCGACCGCGGTCTACGCGCAGATCGATCTGGCGACGTTGGAGATGCGCTTCGCCTGCGCCGGGCACCCGCCGCCGGTCGTGATCGACCCAAACCGAGAAGTCTGCTGCGACTGGACCGGGCGCTCTACTCCGCTCGACACATACCGCTCTGATGACTCTCGACGCCCGGAGGGGACTCGTCAACTGGTCGCCGGCAGCACGCTGCTGTTCTACACGGACGGTTTGATCGAACGGCGGTCCAACCCCGAGGAGGACGGCCTGCAAAGGCTGATAGAGACGATCACCGCCCAGCGCGAGCACTTCGCTGGGGTTGCGCTCGCACACGCGGTGGCTCGGGTACTTCACGATCCCGATCAAAGTGACGATGTCTGTCTGCTTGCGATCCAGCTCAACTCGACTAAGACGTAGCTAAATGGCATGATCGAGCCCGCCGTGACGACCTTAGACGACAAGCCCACGCTTGAGCTTGCCGGCGAAACGGTTCCCCAACGGCTTCGTCCCGCGCGCCGTTCGTACAACCTGGTCGTGGCCGTGCTGGTCGTTGGCGCGCTCGTGACCGCCGGCCTCGCGCTCGTCTCGGCGCACCTCGCCTCGTCCAATGAGCAGCATCTGCTGAACCTCAGGAGCAAGGAAGTGGCGTCGGCGCTGACCGCGGCGCTCCCGGACGTTCAGACGCCGCTCGGCGCGGCCGTTGCGCTGGTCGATATCGACGGCGCCGACGTGCCGAAGTTCAGCCAGTTCGTCGCTCCCTACGTCGGGCCGGGCCGCAGCTTTGTGTCGATCTCAATCTGGCGTGCCGGCCATCTCGATCAGGGTCCGGTGATCGTGGTCGGTGAGAAGCCGGAGCTACCTATGGCAAAAGGCGGCGCGGACGCGATTCTGAGAGCCGCGGCGAAGCGCTCTGGTCTGACTGTGCGTGGCCTGCTGCACGCGACTCAACCACGCATCGCCTATGCGTACTCCGGTGCGCGCAAGGGACCGTTCATCGTCGAAGGCGAGCAGGCACTCGCGGCCAGCCGCTACACGCAGCTTCCAGCCAACTCCGCCTACTCAAACGTGGATGTTGCGGTCTACATCGCGAAGACGGCGGTCGCACACCGCCTGCTGCTCAGCACGGTCCGGCGCCTACGGCTGCCGGGCCGGCAGGCGACGGCTCATGTCGCCTTTGGCAGTGAGACGCTGACGGTGGTTGTGAGCGCCCGGCAGCCGCTTGGCGGCACCCTGCCCGAGCGGCTGTCCTGGGTGATCGTGATCGTTGGGCTGTTGCTCACCGTCGGTGCCGGCGCGCTGACGTTCCGGCTGATCGCTGGGCGACGCGGGGCGCAGGCGCTCGCAGTTGAGAACAGCCGTCTCTACGCGGAGCAGCGCGGGATTGCACAGAGCCTTCAGCATGCCCTGTTGCCCGAAGCCCTGCCCAAGATCGATGGACTGCGGTTGGCGGCACGCTACGAAGCCGGAGCTCCGGGCGTCGACATCGGCGGGGATTGGTACGACCTGATGCAGCTCGATGCCGACAGGCTGTTGCTCGTGATCGGTGACGTCTCAGGACGGGGCATCAGGGCCGCCACGACGATGGCCTCTCTGCGTTTCGCGATTCAATACGCCGCGAAAACTGAGATGCCTGAGAGCTTTCTGCCAAAACTCTCGGGCCTGCGCGCGCTGCGAGAAAACAAGCAGTTGGCGACGGTGCTGTGTGTCGTCGTCGAGCCCAAAGCGCGGACTGTCAGGGTGACCAGCGCCGGTCATCTGCCCCCTGTGATGGTCCACGACGGGCAGAGTGAGCTGCTGCTGGCCGACGTCGGGCTACCGATTGGAGTCGACCCGAACGCCACGTACACCGCCACGACCTTTAGTGTTCCGGACGGTGCCACGCTGCTCGGCTTCACGGACGGGCTCGTAGAGCGGCATCACGAGACGCTCGATGACGGTCTCGCCCGGCTATGCCGGGTAGCGGCCGAGGTGAACGGAGAACTTGAAGCGATGATGGCTCAGATCTTGGAGCAGGTACGCGGAACAGAGTCTGTCGACGACACAGCGATCGCCGGGATCCAATGGACGAATTAGATAGTCCGCCGCCACGGTTGCTCCACGAAGTCATCACTCCGGGCGACGGGAGCGTCGTGGTGGTGTTGGACGGCGAGCTCGACCTCGCGACCACGCAGCGGCTGAACGCGGCCGTGCAGGATGCGATCGCCTCCGTGACCACCTGCCTCGTGGTGGATGTCGAGCGGCTGGAATTCGCCGACAGCTCGGCCATCGCGCTATGGGTGAACTGGAGCAACCGCGTGCCGCGGATCGAAATCCGCAACCCGCGGCTGATGGTTCGCCGGGTGATTGAAATGATGGGTCTCACGGAAGTGCTGAATCCATCGTGACCGGCTCGCGCAAGTTCCCGAATGACCTGACGGCGATAGGCGCCGCGCGGCGTTTCGCGTTGGCGCAGATGAACGGCTACGCGCGGGAGTTGCGCGATGTGGTTGAGCTCCTCGTTTCTGAGCTTGCGACGAATTCGGTACGCCACACCGAGAGTGGCTTCGAGCTAAAAATTGCGTGCGAACCGGGCCGGATCCGCGTCTCGGTGACCGACAGCGGTTCCGGGCGACCGGTCGTACGGGCGCTCGACGCGACTTCAGTCTCGGGCCGCGGTCTCGCCCTGATGAAGGCCCTTTCGAGCTCTTCGGGCGTTCGCCGCAGCCGCTCAGCAGCGGGTGGAAAGACCGTCTGGTTCGTGCTCGAGGTGGCGGATCAACAACTCCAGCGCAGCTCGCCAGCGCGTCAGTGCGATCGGGTGCCGGCGCGTGAGATGCAGCCGCGACTGCGGGCACCGCGTCGCGGCTCAGGTCCCGAGATGCGTCGTTGGTCTAGTCGAGCCGGAAGACCTGCTCAAGCGCTGCGCTGAGTCATGGGTTCTCCTCTCCGACCACCAATACGACGAGCTTGCGCGGGCCGTGCACACCTTCGACTCGCTCGAGCTCGATGTCGGATGTTGCCGAGGGGCCGGAGATGAGCGTGAGTGGTCGGCGCTGCCGGCTCACAAGCAGCTGGACCTGCGCGAGCGCTTCGGGCACCAAGCCGACGATCTGGCTCTCGGAGACGATGCAGATGTGCAGGTCGGGCACGAGACTGAGTAGACGACGACCCTCGTACTGACCGCCGGTCGTGATGATCGTTCCCGTTTCGGCGATTGCGACGCTGCAGCCGGTGACCACCGCGTCGAGGTCATCCAGTTCGCGTGCGGTGAGTCCATGGTCGGGTATGAACTCGACACTCGGCGAGAGCCAGGCCTGCGGGAAGCTCGCCGGGATTGCGACTCGTTTTGCGTGATGACGCTTGAGCGCGTTGCGGATCGCCGCGCGCAACTGGTCGCGGTGTACGCGTTTGACTTCGGCCTGGTAGTCGCCAACGCGCTCACAGAAGAGCTCAACGCGCTCCGCGTGCGAGCGCTCGTCGTGGTGGCGATAGTCGCGTGGGGGCTCCGGTGGTGCAGCGGCACCACCGGTTGCGGCCCGTATCCGATCCAGAATCTGCGAGCGTGCGTCGCTCATCGGTCGGTGCTCGAGTCCTCGTCGCTGGGATGCGCGGGCGCGATCGGCCGCAGATCGCGGCTGTCGGTCCAAGCTGAGAGTGGTGGCGGCAGCCGGCGGATCACGCCGTCACGCACAAACGGGCGCTGTAGCAAGCGTCCGATTCGCTGGGCCAGGCGCAGTCGCCATGCCCGCCCGAAGACCCAGCCAACACTCGACATGGCCGCGCGCTCACTGCGGCTGCCGACGGCATCGACAGACTTCTCGCGCAGGTGCAACAGCACTCGCGGGATGTCGATTTTCACCGGGCAGACCTCGTAGCACGCTCCGCAGAGGCTCGACGCGAACGGCAGCGATGGCGCATTCTCGATCCCGATCAGCTGCGGCGTGAGGATCGCGCCGATCGGCCCGGGGTAGACGGATCCATAGGCGTGGCCGCCGGTGCGGGAGTAGACGGGGCAGACGTTCAGGCAGGCGCTGCAGCGGATGCAATGCAGCGCCTGGCGGCCAACCTCGTCCTCCAACACGCGCGTACGGCCGTTGTCCAGGAGCACGACGTGCAACTCCTGCGGCCCGTCACCCTCGGTGACGCCGGTCCATAGCGAGGTGTAGGGGTTCATCCGCTCGCCTGTTGAGGAGCGTGGCAACAGCTGCAGGAAGACTTCGAGGTCCGCGAAGCTCGGGACGAGCTTTTCGATCCCGATGATCGAAACCAAGACCGGCGGCAGGGTCGTGCACATGCGTCCGTTGCCTTCGGACTCGACAACGCAGAGCGTTCCCGTATCCGCGACGCCGAAGTTGGCGCCGCTGACGCCGACCTTCGCGTTGAGGAAGCGCTCACGCAGGTACACGCGTGCGGCCTCGGCAAGCACGGCAGGTTCGTCTGAAGTGATCTCAGGAGCGATCGTGCGCCGGAAGAGATCTCTGATCTCGGTGCGGTTGCGGTGGATCGCGGGCACCAGGATGTGCGATGACCAGTCGCCGTCCAGCTGCAGGATCAGCTCCGCAAAGTCAGTCTCGAGCGCGTGAATGCCCTGTGCCGCGAGTGTTGCGTTCAGCTCGATCTCGTCGGTTGTGAGCGACTTGACCTTGACGACCTCATCGGCACCGTGGGCACGCGCGACCTCGGCGACCACGGCGCATGCCTCGGCGCCGTCCCGCGCCCAGTGGACCGTGGCACCCGCCGCCGTCAGCGCCTCCTCAAACTGAAGCAGGTAGGTGTCGAGGTTCGCGAGCACATCGGCCTTGATCGCGCTGCCAGCGTCGCGTAGCGCTTCCCAATCGGGCAGCTCCTGCACCACACGCGCCCGCTTGGCGCGGATCGTGGAGGTGGCGTTGCCGAGGTTGGTGCGGAGCTGGGCATTGCCCAGCTCCCGCTCGGCCGCAACCGCGAAGCTTTCGGTGGTGACCTTCATCGGCTCGCGAGGATCTCCGCGATATGGACCGCCCGCGCGTGGTCGCCGGCGCGGGACAGCCCGCCGCCGATCTGGAGCAGGCACGAGCCATCGAGTGCGGTGCAGACTTCGGCCCCGGTCGACTCGATCGACTGGCATTTATCGGCCAGGATCGCGCTTGACGTCCCCGCGTTCTTCAGCGAGAACGTGCCACCGAAACCGCAGCACTCGGTTGCGTTCGGGAGCTCGACCAACTCGAGCCCGCGCACGTTTCGCAGCAGGCGCAGCGGTGCGTCGCCAACCTTCGTGACCCGCAGCGAGTGGCAGGTGGGGTGGTAGGTGACGCGGTGCGGATAGGCGGCTCCGAGATCCTCGACACCAAGCTCATCGACCAGGAACTCAGACAACTCGAAGACGCGCTCGGTGATCTGACTGTCGATCCCAAGCAACTGCGGGTAGAGCTCGCGGATCGTGCCGACGCATGAGGACGAGGGGCAGACCACGGCTTCGAACTCGGCGAACGTGGCGACGAAACGGTCGGCGAGCGGTTGCGCATCGCGCCGGTAGCCGGCATTGAGGTGCATCTGACCGCAGCACGTCTGCTCGCGCGGGACCACTACCTCATGACCAAGGCGCTCAAGCACCGACGCTGTCGCGCGGACAGCGTCGGGAAACATCGTGTCAGCGACACAGGTACTGAATAACCCAAGTTTCATCGTGTCGCGCTGGCCCCGCTGCCTCTCATACGAGTGGAGTTTGCACGCCACGGGAGTTTGACGCATTTGTCGCACAATTACGAAACGCCTTTCGGAAGCCTTCGTTAGCGTTTCCTAAATCTGGTTTGACTTTCGTAACGAACGTCATATACATTCCGCAGCGGGATGGAGGAGAGAGAGTTAGTGCCCAATTTTTCCCAGCAGGAGCGCCTGGATCAGGTCCTCCGCATGCTGGAAGCGCGCGATGCCGTGCAGGTTACGGAACTTGCGGAACTGTTTTCGATATCTGAGGTAACGGTTCGTAGCGATCTCGCGAACTTGGCCAATCAGGGCCTCGTTGCTCGTGTCCGCGGCGGTGTTCGTGCCATTAGGCAGGGTCACGCGGAGGTCGGCTTCGATCTGCGGCTGCGGCTCGACGTTGAGCGCAAGCGTGCGATCGCGCGTGCCGCGGCAGCGATGGTTGAAGAAGGCGATGCTGTCGCGCTCGACTCCAGCACCACCGCTTACTACCTGGCGCTTGAGCTGCGAGCCAAACGTGAGCTGGTGGTCGTCACCAACGGCCTGCTGGTCGCAACGGCCCTCGCCGACGCGCCCGGGATCACCGTTGTCGTGACTGGCGGGATGCTGAGGCTCTCAGCGATGTCGTTGGTCGGCGATCTCGGCACCGACGTGTTGCGCACCACGCGCATCAACAAGGGCTTCCTTGGCGCGCGCGGCATCAGCCTCGAGCGGGGTCTAATGGACCTGAGTCCTGACGAAGTCCGGATCAAGCAGGAGATGGCGGACGCCTGCGAGCAGGTCTACGGAATCTTTGATGGCAGCAAGTGGCACCGCAGCGCACTGCTCGCGTTTGTGATGCCGGAGGACCTGGCCGGGATCATCACCGATTCCAGCGCTCCCGAGGCCGAGGTTGAGGCGTGGCGTGAGGCTGGCGTTCAGGTGCGGATGGTTGACCCGGGACCGCGTGAGCCGCTCCCCATGAGGCCACGTGATTTGAGGCGTGCAGTTCGAAACGATGAGGCGGTTGGTTGATGAGTGAAGTTGTGAGTGTGTTGGGCGGTATTCCGGCCCCGATCAGTCGCTGGGATGATGCGGCTGCGGCACGGCTCGATCTTCTTGATGGGCTCGTCTACCGGTCGAATCTGCTCGGTGCGGACCGTGCTCTGGCAAACCAGGGCGGCGGCAACACGTCGTCCAAGACGACGATCATCGATCACACCGGGCATAGCGTCCGCGTCCTCTACGTGAAGGGTTCGGGTACCGATCTCGCGACGATCACGCCCGCCGGTTTCCCGGCGCTGCGGCTGGACGACCTGTTGCCCCTGCGCGAGCGCGAGGCGATGGAAGACGCTGAGATGGTCGACTACCTGCTGCGTAGCGCGATCCGGCCGGACCAGCCGCGCCCCTCGATTGAGACCCTGCTGCACGCCTTCGTGCCCGCGGACCACGTCGACCACGCGCACCCCGACGCGATCATCGCCCTGACCTCGAACCCGCGCGGCCGTGAGCTGGTGGAGGAGGAGTTCGGCGAAGAGGCGGTCTGGCTCGACTACGAGCGACCCGGCTTCTCGATGTCCCGCACGATCGCGCTGCTTTTGGAAGCCAACCCAAAGGCTCGCGCGGTACTGCTCGCCAAGCACGGCTTGGTCACCTGGGGTGACAGTGGCGCCGAGAGCTACGCCGGCACCGTGGAGTTCGCGGCGCGGGCAGCGGAGGCGATCAGTCGCGCAGCCGGCGGCCGCTTCGGGCTGGGCGGCGCCAAGGTCGAGGAGCTCAGCGACGAAGCAGCCGACGAGCTCTTGTCGGCGACGCTGCCGACTCTGCGCGGGGCTCTACTGGCCGATACCAACCAGATGATTCTGGAGGTCGACCGTAGCCCGGAGGCCGTCGCATTTGCATCTTCTGTGAGGGCGCCGCAGGTCAGTCAGGTCGGGGCTCCCTGCCCAGACCACCTGATCATGACCAAGCACAAGCCGCTGGTGACTGAGTTCAACCCGGCCAGCGACAGCGCCGAGGAACTTCGCGCAGCTTTCACGCGCGGCGTCAGCGAGTACTCAGATTGGTACCGCGGCTACTACGAGCGCAACGTCGACGACGAGACGCGCCCGTTCGCCTGCGACCCGGCCGGCCCCCGCGTGGTGCTGGTGCCGGGTGTTGGCGTCATCACCGCCGGGCCTGAACGCAAGCGCACCCGGTTCGCTCGTGATCTCTACCACCGCGCGATCGCCGTGCAGGATTCAGCTGACGCGCTCGGTGGGTTTGAGTCACTCAGTGAGAGCGAGGCTTTCAAGATCGAGTACTGGCCGCTCGAGCGATACAAGCTCGCCCAGGCGCCTAAGCCGCGAGAGCTGTCGGGGCGCGTTGCGCTGATCACCGGCGGTGGCAGTGGCATCGGGCGCGCGACCGCGCGGCTGTTAGCCGAACTTGGTGCCCATGTCGCCGTCGCGGACCTTAACTTCGAGGGCGCTGAGGCGGTCGCGGCCGAGCTGACCGCGGCTCACGGCGCCGGTCGCGCGATCGCGCTTCCAGTCGATGTCACCAGCGAGGACGCCGTGATCAGCATGGTGCGCCGTACCGTGCTCGAGTACGGCGGAGTCGACCTCCTGATCGCCTCTGCCGGCCTCGCCAGCAGCGCCCCGGTCACCGAGACGACGCTTGCCGATTGGGATCGCAACTACGGGGTGCTGGCCCGGGGCACGTTCCTCACTGCGCGCGAAGTGTTCCGCGTGATGCTGGAGCAGGGCCGTGGCGGCTCGATCGTGGTCGTCGCATCCAAGAACGCACTTGTTGCCGGCGCGAACGCGTCGGCTTATTCATCGGCCAAAGCGGCAGCGCTGCACTTTGCTCGCTGTCTGGCCGAGGAGGGCGGTCCACACGGGATCCGCGTGAACACCGTCAATCCAGACGCCGTGATTGAGGGATCGGCGATCTGGTCCTCCGACTGGAAAGCCGAGCGAGCTGGCACCTACGGGCTCGAGGAGGACGACCTCCAAAAGTTCTACCAGGGGCGCACGAAGCTCGGCGTAGCTGTCTTGCCCGAGGACGTGGCGGAGGCGATCGCCTTCATGGCCGGTCCGCGGTCGAGCAAATCGACCGGGAACGTGATCAACGTCGACGGTGGTGTTACGGCCGCCTACCCAAGGTGAGCCGGCGGCCCAAGCGCCGCGAAGCAGCGATTAGGGATGAGAGAGGAGGAAACCGAGGGTGCAACCCGACCGGTTGGAGACGCCAATAACTGCCGGTGACGCTACCGACGCTCATGACGTGGGCGGGTACCTCTTTGCCGCGGAGCATGTCGGCAAATCATTCGGCGCCGTGAAGGCGGTTATCGACGCATCGCTGAGGCTCACGGCGGGCGAGGCTCACGCACTCGTCGGTGAGAACGGCGCGGGCAAGTCCACGCTCGTCAAGATGCTGGCCGGAGTGCACGAGCCGGACACCGGTCGCCTCTACCTGGAAGGTAGTGCCGTACAGCTGAGCAGCCCCGCAATTGCGAGAGACGCGGGCATCGCGGTTATCTACCAGGAACCGACGCTGTTTCCCGACCTCGACGTCGCAGAGAACGTGTTCATGGGGAGGATGCCCAAGCGCTCCGGCGGTCGCGTCGACCGGCCCTTGATGCTGGATCAGGTCAACGCCGTCATGAATCGTCTTGGGGTGCGCCTCGATCCGAACCGTCTGACGCGCGGTCTTTCGATCGCCGACCAGCAGATCATCGAGATTGCAAAGGCACTAACGCTCGACGCGAAGGTGATCGTGATGGACGAGCCGACCGCGGCCCTCTCATCAGCAGAGGTCGCGCGGCTCTTCACCGTGATTGAGACCCTACGCGCCGAAGGCGCAGCCGTCGTTTTCATCTCCCATCGTCTCGACGAGGTCTTCGCAACCTGCCAGCAAGTAACCGTCATGCGTGACGGTCGCTCCGTCCTCACGAGCCCCGCGGCCGAACTGACCAGCGACCAACTGGTACGCACGATGGTCGGTCGTGACATCGAGAAGCGTCAAGCCGTTCAAGGTGTGGGGTCCGGCGATGTGGTGCTCAACGTCGATCGCCTCACGCGCGAGGGCAAGTTCGTCGACATAAGCTTTGAAGTACGTGCGGGCGAGATCGTCGGCCTCGCAGGTCTCGTTGGTGCCGGGCGAACGGAGATCGCACAGTCGATCTTCGGCATAGATCGCTACGACGCCGGCTCCGTGACCGTGTCCGGAGCGCCGCTGAAGAAGGGCTCCCCCACGGCAGCGATGGCTGCTGGGATTGGCCTCGTACCCGAGGACCGGCGCCAGCACGGGCTGGTAATGGACGAGTCGATCGAGCGCAACATCGTGCTGGCGTCGCTGAAGCGGGTGCGGAGTCACGGATTGATAGCCACCACTCTCTCGCGAGACTTCGCGACCAAGTGGTCAGAGCGCCTGCAGATCAAGTTCAACCGGCTCGCCGACCCGGTTTCGACGCTATCCGGCGGCAACCAGCAGAAGGTCGTCCTGGCGAAGTGGCTCAGCCGTCAGCCGGCTCTGCTGATCGTTGACGAACCCACACGCGGTATCGACGTCGGCACCAAGTCCGAGGTCCACGGGCTGATCCAGAACCTTGCCGCCGACGGCGTCGCCGTGCTCGTCATCTCCTCGGAACTGCCGGAGGTGTTGCTGCTCGCAGACCGGATCCTCGTAATCCGTGAGGGCCGTCTAGTGCATGAGTTCACGAACGCGCAGGCCACAGAGGAGGCCGTGATCGCTGCTGCTGCCGGCGTTGTCGCGGAGGTCGCCGCATGAGCGCGACAAAGGCCCCCGAACTCGTCACTCATTCGGCGCCAGCGGCGCGTCAGCACCGCGTCGCTGAAACGATCTCACGGTTCCGTCCCGCCGTCATCGCCTTACTAATTCTCTTGATCTTTGGTGGCACGACGATCAAGAACTCGAGCTTTGACGGTCTCTCGAACATCCAGGCGATCCTCTCGATCAGTGCCGTCTACCTGCTGCTGTCGGTTGGCGAGACGATGGTGATCGTCACCCGCAACGTCGATCTATCGGTCGGTTCCACGCTCGGGCTCTCCGCCTTCGCCGTCGGTGAGATCTACAACCACGATCCGCACATGACGATGGTCGTCATCCTGCTCGCCGGGATCGGCATCGGAGCCTTCTGCGGCGCGATCATCGGGCTAATAACGACGGTTGCACGGGTCCCGAGCCTGGTGGTCACCCTGGCGGCGCTTTACATCATCCGCGGTTTGGACAACATCGTCGGCTCTGGCGTCCAGATCGAACCAAGCGTGATTCCTCACAGCCTGGTTTCGCTCGGATACTCGACGGTGATCGGCATCCCATGGCTGTTCGTGCTGGTCGTGGTGGTGGCGCTGGCTGCTGGCTTCTGGATGCGCTCCTTTCCCGCGGGCCGCGAGCTCTACGCGATCGGGTCAGACCCGGAGGCGGCCGTGCTGGCTGGAATCCCGGTCGCGCGGCGGGTGTTCACCGTATTCGTGATCAGTGGCGCCCTCGCGGGGCTCGGTGGTGTGATATTCCTCGCGCAGCAGGCGACGGTCGACTCGACCGCTGGCACTGGCTACGAGTTGGTCATCGTCACGGCCGTGGTCGTCGGCGGCGTCGCGATCTTTGGCGGTAGCGGCAGCGTGATAGGCGCGGTGCTCGGCGCGCTGCTGCTGCAGGTCATCAACCAGGCGCTCGTCGCCGCGCAGATCTCGGCGTTCTGGGATTCGGCGATCGCAGGAGCGATGTTGCTGGCTGCGATCTCGTTTGACCGCTTGATCAGCTTCAGGGCGTCGCGCGCTCTGGTGGCGACGGAGGGAGTGAGCTATGTCGAGTAACTCAGGCACCGCAACGCGTCCTCCTCGATCACTGCTCCGGACCCTACGCCGCTGGGAGTCAGCGCTGGTCGTCATCCTGATCGCCGTCATCGCCTTCGGGACGATCGAATCGCCGAACTTCCTTACGACGACGACGATCTTCTTTGGTGGCCTGGACATAGGGCAGATCGCGATCATGGCGCTGCCGCTGACATTGATCGTGATCACGGGGGAGATCGACCTGTCGGTGGCCGCGATGCTCGGTCTGAGCGCTTGCGTCTTCGGCTATGCGTTTGAGCACGGAACCGGAGCTGGGCTCGCGATCGTGATCGCTCTACTGGTGGGAGCTCTTGGTGGCTCCCTCAACGGGTTCCTGATCACGCGCCTGGGCCTGCCCTCGATCGCAGTCACGATCGGAACGCTGACGATGTTCCGTGGTATCGCCGAAGTGGTGCTGGGTAACAGCGAGGTCACGAGCTATCCGACCGGATTGACGGTCATCGGGTCAAAGCCGATCTTCGCCCACCTCGCCTATCCGTTCCTGTTCTTCCTGATCCTCGCGGCGATCTACGCGCTCGTCCTGCACAAGACCGCGGTCGGAAGGTCGCTATATGCGATCGGGCTGAATAAGGAGGCGGCGTTCTTCTCGGGCATCCGCGTGAACCGCACGAAGTTCATCCTCTACCTGCTCTCCGGAGTCGTGTGCGCATTCGCCGGGATCGTCTATGCGCTGCAGAACGATTCCTCCATCTACACCGCGGGCCAGGGGCTCGAGCTGAACGTCGTGGCGGTGGTTCTGTTTGGAGGGGTATCGATCTTCGGCGGCCGGGGCTCGGTGCTCGGCGTGGTCCTGTCCGTCCTGATCGTCGCCGCATCGCAGGTGGCGTTCACGCTGATCAACATCAGCTCGGAGGAGCAGCAGATCATCTTCGGCGTGCTGCTGCTTTTCAGCGTGCTTGTGCCGAACAGCGCGGCCGGGTACCGCCGGGTACGCGCGTGGATCAACCAGGGACGCACCTCGGCTCCGGCTGCAGGTGCCGAACTATGACGTCAAAGACTTGCAACGGGCACCCCTGTGGTGTCGGGCAATTCGGCGGGCACCCCCTTGGTGCCGTCGAGCAATTGGTAAACCAGTAACAGGAGGAGAGTGCAGTGAAGCTTTTCAAACCAAGCCGGTTGGTTGCGGTGGCCCTAGTGGCTGTCGCACTCGCCGTCACCGCGGGTGCCGCTATCGCGGGCACCTTCAGCGGAACGATCAAGTCGGGTCTCACCGTTTACGCAATCCCGAAGGACACGATCAACCCGTATGAGGTGATCGCGGACAACGGCATCAAGTCGGCACTGTCCAGCCTTGGTGGATCAGTAACGGTCAGCAGCGGTACGGTCGACACGGCTGCAGCGCAGGAGCCGTCGATCCAGGCGGCGGAGCAGGCTCATGCCAACGCGATCATCATCGCTGGTAATGATCCGGCGGCGCTGTGCCCGGATCTCGCCCAGGCTCAGTCGGCCGGAACGGACGTTGTTTCGTTCGACTCCGACGTGACCTGTGCGAACCATCTGTTCATCAACCAGGCGAACACGCAGCAGATCGGCGAGAGCGAAATTCAGCTGCTCGGCAAGGAGATCGGTTACAAGGGCCAGATCGCGATTCTCTCGGCAGAGTCAACGGCGACCAACCAGAACTCCTGGATCAAGTACATGAAGATCGAGCTCAAGCTGCCCAAGTACAAGAACATGAAGCTAGTCAAGATCGTCTACGGCAACGATGAGCCGACGACCTCGAAGACAGTGCTTCTCGGCCTGCTGTCGGCCTACCCGGACCTACGCGGCATCATCTCGCCGACAACGGTCGGGATCCAGACAGCGGCTCAGTATCTCGACACCCACAAGTCGCTGCTCAAGCACATCACGCTCACGGGACTCGGTCTGCCTTCGCAGATGCGTCCGTACGTTGAAGACGGCACCGTCAAAGCGTTCGAGCTGTGGGATCCGGCCAACCTCGGCTACCTCGCCGGTTACGCTGCGGCGTCGCTGGCGTCGGGTATGCCGCTGAAGGCTGGCGAGACGTTCAAGGCCGGCAAGCTCGGCAGCTACACGATCCTGCCTCCGTCAGATGGCACGGGTCTGTCTGTGGTGCTCGGTCCGCCGACCGTGTTCAACAAGGCAAACATCAAGAAATTCAACTTCTGAGTCAACTTGGTGTCGCTGCTTCCCGGAGAATTCCGGGGAGCAGCGAACTGCCTTTGGTTAGCGAATGCATGAACTAGAAACAAACGCCAGGGTGGGGTTCAGCTCACCGCCCCGACCCACGCGCCCCATCGTCGGGCTCGTCGCCGGCGGCCTCGGCGCCTACTGGCCGCAGTTCCCGGATCTGCTGCCGGCGCTCGAGCGCTCGGCGGCTGCCGTCTCAGCGCGCCTACGTGGCTTCGATGCGGAAGTCATCGACGTGGGATTCATTTCGGACGCTGAGGAGTCGGCGCTCGCTGCCGAGCGCCTGCGGGTTGCCGGATGCGACCTGATCGTCTTCTTCCTGAGTACCTACATGACATCCTCGATGGTCGTGCCGATCGCCCAGCGGGCCAACGCGCCGATGCTGCTGCTGAACCTGCAGCCGTCGGAAGCGATGGACCACTCGAGCTTCGGCACGGGGGAGTGGCTCGCCTACTGCGGTGCCTGTCCTCTCCCCGAGGTCGGCAACACGTTCGAGCGCTGCGGGATCCCCTTCAGATCCGTGTCCGGCCACCTTTCCGATGATCGCGCTTGGGCGCGGATCGGGGCTTGGGTTCGCGCGGCCGCTGTCAAACGGACGCTCAGCACGGGCAGGCATGGCCTGATGGGCCACCTGTACCCAGGGATGCTCGATGTGGCGACTGATCTGACGATGGTTTCCGCGCATCTCGGTGGCCATGTCGAGGTACTTGAATTCGACGATCTGCGGGTGCGCGTGGCGGAGGTCGACGACCAAGCTGTGGCGCAGAAGTTGGTGGCTGTCAACGCCAAGTTTGCGCTCGACGAATCAGTCAACGACGACGATCTGAAATGGGCGGTGCGCGTGGCGTGTGGCCTCGAGCGGCTGGTCGCCGACTTCTCACTTGACTCGCTCGCGTATTACCACCGGGGGCTCGACGGCGAGCTTCATGAACGGCTCGGCGCCGGAATGATCCTTGGTGCGTCGCTGCTGACCGCGGACCACATACCTGCCTGTGGCGAGTATGAGCTGCGTGCGTCGCTGGCGATGCTGATCATGGACCGCCTGGGTGCGGGTGGCTCATTCACTGAGATCCAGGCGCTGAACTTCAGAGACGGCGTTGTTGAGATGGGCCACGACGGACCAGCCCATCTGGCGATCAGTGAGCGCCGCCCGCTGCTGCGCGGGCTTGGCGTCTACCACGGCAAACGCGGCTATGGAGTTTCGGTCGAGTTCGACGTTGCTCATGGTCCAGTGACCGCGCTCGGGCTCACGCAGATGCGTGACGGCCGCTTCAGGCTCGTCGCGTCAGAGGGGTCGGTCGTCGACGGGCCTCTGCTTCAGATCGGGAACACAACTTCACGGGTCGATTTCGGTCGCGATCCCGGCGAGTGGTGCGACGCCTGGGCAGGCACCGCGGTCAACCACCATTGGGCGCTCGGGACCGGCCACCGCATTCACGAGTTGCGCGCCGTCGCCGACCTTCTCGACATCGAACTGGTGACGGTATGAGCACAGGGAACCGATCTGAGCGCCGCCGGGTGTGCTTCGTGATGCGGGCGCGCGCAGCGACGCTCGAGGAGTACAAGCGCCGGCATGCAGACGTCTGGCCGGAGATGCTGGATGCGTTGGCGCGCGCGGGTTGGCACAACTACTCACTGTTCGCCCGGGCGGACGGCATGGTTGTTGGCTATGTCGAGACCGACGATTTCGAAGCGGCCCTCGCAGCGATGCAGGGGGAGGCCGTGAACGCTCGCTGGCAAGCCGAGATGGCGCCGCTCTTCGAAATCGAAGCGGCGCCCGACACCTCCATGCAGCAGCTAGAGGAGATCTTTCACCTTGACTAGCGAGGCCCGTGCGATCGCGGCCATTGACCTCGGTGCTGAGAGCGGACGCGTAGTACTCGGACATTTCGATGGAGACTCGGTCTCGCTTGAGCTCGTCTCGCGGTTTCAGAGCGAGTCGCTGTTCCTGCATGACGGCCGGCGCTGGAACCTACCCAGCATCTTCTCGAGCATCCTGAGCGGGCTCGCGCAGGCCGCGAATCGTGCGGGAGCGCTGGACGGCGTCGGCATTGACACCTGGGGCGTCGACTACGCGCTGCTTGACGAGCACGATCGCCTGCTCGGCCTGCCCTACCACTACCGTGATGCCCGCACGACGCCTGCGGTCCTGGCTAGCACCTTTGACCGCGTTTCTCAGGCGGCCCTGTACGAGCGCACCGGCATCCAGACGATGCCGATCAATACCGTCTTCCAGCTGATGGCCGAGCAGCGCACAGCGAGCTTCGCCGCGGCCGCCAGGATCGCGATGATCCCGGATCTGCTCGGGCTCTGGCTGACGGGTGAGCATGTCAACGAGTCGACGATCGCGTCGACGTCCGGCCTGCTCGAAGCCAGCGGACCCGCCTGGGCGCGTGACCTCGTCGCAAGGCTCGGCCTCCCAGAGCAGCCGTTCGCCGGGCAGGTCAGCGAACCGGGCATAGCGCTCGGGCCGATACTGGCGCTGCACGCCGACGCCGTACGCGGCGCTGCGGGCGCGCCGGTCTGGGTCGTCGCCGGTCACGACACCGCCTCCGCGTTCGCCGCCGCGCCGATCGATCGGCCCGATGCGGCGATCCTCTCATCGGGCACCTGGTCACTGCTCGGGCTCGAGGTGGACGAGCCCTGCCTTGGCAGTGATGCGGGCGCCTTCAATCTCACCAACGAGCGCGGCGTCGACGGTCGTATCCGGCTGCTGCGCAACGTGATGGGTCTCTGGCTGCTGCAGGAGTGCCGGCGCGAGTGGAGTCTGAACGGGCAGGAGTACGACTACGAACAGCTCCAGCAGCTGGCCGTGGCGGCTCCTGCCGATGTCTCGCTGTTCGACCCCGACGACGAAGCCTTGCTGCGCGGCGGCGGAATGCAGGCACTGATCTCAGCGGCCTGCGTCGCTGCTGGTCAGCCCGCGCCAGCGGGCGCGGGCGCAACAGTGCGCTCGATCCTCGTCTCGCTCGCCTGCAAGTACCGCCTCGTGCTCGAGCGCCTTGAACTCGTCACCGGCCGCCGTGTTGGCGTGATCAACGCGGTTGGTGGTGGCGTGCGCAACGCGTTGCTCTGCCAGCTGACCGCCGACCTGGCCGGGCTGCCGGTGCTCGCCGGTCCCGAGGAGGCGACGGCACTCGGCAACGTGCTGATGCAGGCGCGCGCGCTCGGCGAGGTCGGTCCGTTGAGTGAGATGCGTGAGCTCGTCGCGCGCTCGTCCACGATCACGCGCTACGAACCTCTGCGAGGCAACCGCGACGACGAGACCTACCAGCGTTTCCTGGCCGTCACCGGTCGCAGCCTTGAATCCACGGCCCACGCGGCCGCATAGAACCAGGAGTCGATTCCATGCCCGATTGGACTGACGAATACTCACTGCTCGCCGCGAGGATCACGGATCGCGGGCTCGACCTGGGGGCGATTGAGCGGGCTCTCGGTGCGTTAACATTGGAGACACCTTCCTGGGGCTACGGCGATTCCGGGACTCGCTTCGCGACCTTTCCCCAAGCCGGCCGGCCGCGGAACGTCTTTGAGCGTGTCGAGGATGCCGCCGAGGTCAACCGCCTGACCGGCTCCGCCTCCTCGGTGGCGCTGCACTTCCCGTGGGATCAGGTCGACGACTACGCGGGACTGCGCCGCCACATCAACGATCTCGGCCTGAGCGTCGGGGCGGTCAACCCGAATCTCTTTCAGGATCCTGACTACAGGCTCGGGTCGCTGACCCACCCCGAGCAGCGCGTCCGCGCCAAGGCGCTCGAGCATCTGCTCGAGTGCGTTGAGATCGCGACGGCGCTCGGTTCGACGGCGCAGTCGCTCTGGTTCGCGGACGGGACCAACTACCCCGGCCAGGACGATCTGCGTGCCCGGCGGCGGCGGCTGTCAGAGGGACTCGCTGAGCTTTATCGCCAGACGCCCGAGCAGCAGGAGCTGTTGGTGGAGTACAAGCTCTTCGAGCCCGCCTTCTACGCGACTGACATCGCCGACTGGGGGTCGGCCCTGCTGCTCTGCCAGCAGCTCGGTGAGCGTGCCAACGTGCTGATCGACCTCGGGCATCACGCCCAAGGCGTCAACATCGAGCAGATCGTGGCGCTGCTCGGCGAGGCCGGCAGGCTGGGCGGTTTCCACTTCAACAACCGCAAGTACGCCGACGACGATCTGATCGTCGGCTCCGTGAATCCGTTTGAGCTGTTCCTGATCTTCACCGAGCTCGCAGCCGGGCCAGACGACTCGCTGCCGCGGCTCACGATCGATCAGTCTCACAACATCGAAGCCAAGGTTGAGGCGATGGTGATGACCGTGACCAACCTCCAGGAGGCGTACGCCAAGGCTCTACTCGTGGATCGCGCCGCGCTCGCGCAGGCTCAAGTGGACGGCGACGTGCTGGCCGGCCACGCATTGCTCCAGGACGCCTTCGCTACTGATGTGCGTCCGCTCTGCGCGAACGTACGCGTCGCCGCCGGGGCCGCGGCGGATCCGCTCGCGGAGCTGCGCGACTCGGGCAGGGCGGCGCGGATCGCCACGGCTCGCGGCGCCTGAAGGCTGCCGGCTCGCGCCGCCAGTGCCGGCAGCCGGCTGAGGATTGCGGTGCGACGTTTGCAACAGAGCAATCCGCGGTAGTACGAATGCATGTCTATATGGAACCGCAAGAAGCACAACTTCAGTCCGGCACACGTCGCCGACGGCGTGCCGCAGGCGTTGGCGCACAGCGCAGAGGAGGCCGCGAATCGGCTTGCCGAGGCGGCCGAGGTGGCAGGTAGCAAGGCGCGAGCGACCGGTAGCAAGGCGCGAGCGACCGGCAGTAAGGCACGGACGAAACTCCGTCCGAGCAGCGACGCGATCCTGAAGGCTCAGCTCGTGAAGACGAGCCGTGAGCTGTCCCGGGAGTCGTCAGATCTTGGCGCCGCGGTTGACTCACTGAACTCGATCATCAAAGCCAATCGCAGGGCGTCCGCAAAGGGGCGGACGCGTCTGATCGGCGGGCTCGCGCTCGGCGCCGGGCTGATGTACCACCTCGATGCCGAGCACGGTAAGGAACGCCGGGCCGCGGTTGCCCGCCGCTTGAACCTCCTACCCAAGGGCGACTGATCGATCTCAGTCTTCGGCTTCCGCGTCGCCAGCCGGCGACGCGGCCGAGCCGCGGGCGGCAGCGGCGGTCGCGGCCGCTGCCGCGAGCCCGAGCGGCAGCGCCAGCACCCACATCAGGCGGGCGCCGATACCGGCGCTCAACGCTAACCCGGAGGCCGGCCCGGCGGCCATACCGATGTCAGCGGTGGTTGAGATCGCCGCCTGATACGTGACGCTCCGCCCGCGGGGAGCGATCTCGCTGACCAGTGCACTGAGGTTCGGTCCGTAGATCATCTCGCCGAACGCGATCAGCACGACCGCGGCGACGACGACGGCCAAGCTCAGCGACGCTGCCGTGAGCAACAGCAGCCCGACCGCCTGCACGCTGGCGCCCGTCGCCAGCAGAACCGAGACGGGCCGGCCCTTGGTGAAGCGAGTGACCGGGATCTGGAAGACGACCGAGACCGCGGCGCTGAGCGCGATCATGATTGCGAAGGTGCTGGTGCCGAAGGGCCGCTGGGTGCGGAGGATCGCGAGCCCGTCGGCCTCCCACCAAGCCGACGTGATCGTCAGCAGCGCGCCGCCCGCGACCAGCAGCCGAAGGCGGCGATCTTGTGTGATCGCCTTCAGGCCAGGCACGGCCGCATGTATCTCTTCGGCCTCCTCCTCGAGCGAGACCTGCAGCCCGCGTTTCGGCAACGTTACGAGCACGACCAGGCCGGACGCGGCCATCAGCACTCCGGTCGCAAGGAACACATCGGAGAGCGATGCCCCGGCGACAACCGCCGCGCCGGCCAACGGCCCCACGATCGTGCCGAGGTTGCCGGCCGCGCGGATTACGCCGAAGGCTTGAGTGCGGTCGTCGCTGGCTTTGAGGTCCCCGACTAGGGCGAAGGCGGTCGGGTGATACGCAGCCTCAAAGAGTCCGCCGACGAAGATCACGATGATCGCCGGAGCCGGCGCCGTGACGATGGCCAACGCCCCGTAGCCGAGCGCCATCCCGACAGTCGAGGCCAGCAGGACCTGACGGCCTCCCACCCGGTCGGCAAGCAGGCCCGACGCGAGGCCGCCGCTGAGCTCTCCCGCTGCCTGCGCAACGAACAGCAGGCCCGCCGCGGAGCCATGCAGGCCGGCGCTGCGGTGTCCCCAGATCACTAGGAACGGCGCCATCGCTCCGAAGCCCATAGCGCTGACGCCGAACGCGAGCACCAAGCCGCGAAAGGCACTGTTGATCTGAGACGGGGAATATGAACTCAAGCGACCCTCCTAGACGAGACGCTCCGTTGCGTCTCGTTCACAAGGTATCAGGTAGCCGTGGACGCAACTTTGATCGTTCCTAGGTGACGTGCGGCTTGAGGGTGTCGGCGATCAGCCCGTCGATGAAGGCACGCGGGATCCTGGCGCCGGTCAGCGCGCGGTAGAAGATCGGCCCGCACAGTGCATCGAGGGCGGCATCCACGTCGAGTGCGGCTGAGAGTTCACCCGATGTGACGCCGCGTTTGAGCATCGCCCTTTCGGCCTGGCGCTGAGGGTCGAGGTAACGCTCATGAAAGATGCGGGCCATGTCGGCGTCGTGCTGAGCTTCGCCGAGCAGCGCCAGCAGCACCTTGCCGGCGGGCTCCTTGGTCAGAAATCGCGCGAGCCTGTGCAGGTATCGGCTTGTGCTGTCAACCGCGCCGCCTGCGTCTTCAACCGCGAGCCGACGGCTCGCGTCGTCGATCAGCGTGTCGAGTAGGACCTCGACTTTGGACGGCCACCAGCGGTAGATGGTCTGCTTGGCGACCCGGGCACGCGCGGCGATCCCTTCGATCGTGACGCCGGCGAAGCCGCGCTCCACCAGCAGATCGTCGGCCGCATGGAGGACTGCGA
>Ga0302314_10002480_pt1 | contig 34132 bp, 29 predicted proteins | sample III_Palsa_N2_3_FD_200533 | JGI IMG/M metagenome (GOLD analysis project Ga0302314, IMG submission 200533) | Peat permafrost microbial communities from Stordalen Mire near Abisko, Sweden - III_Palsa_N2_3 | ecosystem: Environmental > Terrestrial > Soil > Palsa > Peat permafrost | place: Sweden...
AGGTCGCGCAGGCGCGCTGGCGCGAGGCCGAGTGCGAGATCGCCGCCGGCAAGCGCGAGGCTGCCGCCCAGGCGGCGGGGGCGGCGCTGGACGGAGCCGAGCGGCTCGGGTCACGCTGGCTGGCCGATGAGGTCCAGACCCTGATCGGCCGGGCGCGACTGGACGCCGCCGGCGGGCATGCGGTCGGCGAGGCCAACCGCAACGGGGGCGGGCACGATCCCAACGGCGCGGCGCCGCCCGAGGATCCGTTCGGGTTGACGCCGCGTGAGCGTCAGGTGCTGCAACTGGTGGCCAAGGGCGCCACCAACCGGCAGATCGGACAGGCGCTGTACATGGCCGAGAAGACCGCCTCCGTGCACGTCTCACGGATCCTCTCCAAGCTCGATGTGCAGGGTCGCACCGAGGCGGCAGCGGTCGCCCACCGCCTGCATCTGACCTGAGCGGCGTTTGCGTCTAGATTGTCCGCCGATGACGCGGACGCCGGCTGAATGGGAACCTCACGAGCGGACGATCATGGGCTGGCCGTGCCGGACCGAGCTGTGGGGTGACACGCTGGCGCAGGCGCGCGCGGACTATGCAGCGGTCGCCAACGCGGTCGCGGCGTTCGAGCCGGTGACGATGATCGCCAACGCCGGCTCCGAAGCCGCGCAGGCGCGGGCCGCGTGCGCCGCGGCGGTCGAGATCGTCGAGCTGGGGCTCGATGACTCGTGGTTGCGCGACACCGGCCCGATCTACACCTACAGCGACGACGGCGAGCGGATCGCCGTCCATTTCGGCTTCAACGCCTGGGGTCAGAAGTTCGAGGGTTTCGACCGCGACGCCGCGGTCGGGGGTGAGATCGCGCGGCGGCTCGGCGACCGGGTGGTCGACGGTCGGATGGTGCTGGAGGGCGGGTCGGTGCTGACCAACGGAGCCGGCACCCTGCTGACCACCGAGCAGTGCCTGCTGCACCCCAACCGCAACCCCTCGCTGGATCGCGAGCAGATCGAGTCAAAGCTCGCGTCCGCGCTCGGGATCGAGACGTTCATCTGGCTGGGGCAGGGGTTGGTCGAGGACCGTGACACCGACGGTCACGTCGACCTGATCGCGGCGTTCACGCGGCGCAACCGGGTGCTGCTGCAGACCGTCGAGCCCAACAACCCCAACCACGACAACTGTGAGGAGAACGTGCGGCGACTGCAGGCTGCCGGGCTGGACGTCGTCGAGCTGCCGCTGCTGCCGTACGCCGAGGTGGCGGGTGAGCGAGTCGCGGGCAGCTACATGAACCTGTACATCTGCAACGGCGCGGTGATCGTGCCGGTCGCCGATCAGGACTCAGACGAGGAGGCGCTGGCGATCATCGCCGCCGAGTTCCGCGGACGCGAGGTCGTGCCGGTGCCGGGGCTCGTGCTCGCCTTCGGCGGCGGTGGGCCGCACTGCATCACCCAGCAGGTTCCGGTGCGGGAGCCGAAGCATGCCTGATCAGCGGCTGATCACGGCGTTCGGTCCGCTGACCTCGCCCGCGCGGACGCGTGAGTCGGCGCGTCCGCCGCTGCGGCTCGGGCTCGTGCAGGAGCGCTGGCACGCCGATCGCAACGAGCATCTGGCGGCGCTGTCGGCGGGGATCCGCATCGCAGCGGGGCAGGGGGCGGCGATCGTCTGCCTGCAGGAGTTGACGTTGTCGCCGTACTTCGCGATCACGCCCGACGGCCCCGCCGCGGCCGGGGCGCCGCCGGAGGAGCTCGCGACCGGTCCGACGTTGGCGTTTGTCTCAGCGATCGCCACCGAGCTCGGCATCCACGTCCACGCGTCGCTGTTCGAGCGCGCCGACGGGCCGGACGGGCCGGACGGGCTCGGCTACAACACCGCGATCGTCGTCGGCCCGGACGGGCGCCTGCGCTCACGCACGCGCAAGCTGCACATCCCGATCACCGCCGGCTACTACGAGGACAAGTACTTCCGGCCCGGCCCCGCCGTCGATGACGCGTATCCGCTGACGCCGCTGGCCTACGGCGAGTCAGGTGAGTCGGAGGCTCAGCTCGCCTGCCCGACGTGCTGGGACCAGTGGTTCCCGGAGCTCGCGCGCGCGTACTCGCTGGAGGGCGCCGAGGTGATCATCTACCCGACCGCGATCGGATCGGAGCCTGACCATCCCGACTTCGACACGCAGCCGCTGTGGCAGCAGGTGATCGTCGGCAACGGCATCGCCAACGGCACGTTCATGGTCGCGATCAACCGGATCGGATCAGAGCCGCCGCTGACCTTCTACGGCTCGAGCTTCATCTCGGACCCGTATGGGCGGGTGCTCGTGCAGGCACCGCGTGACGAGCCGTCGGTGCTCGTCGCCGACCTCGACCTCGACCAGCGCCGCGATTGGCTCGAGCTGTTCCCGTTGTTGACCACGCGGCGGCCGGACACGTATCAGCTGCTGACGCGGCCGCGCGCGCCGGACCGTCCCTGGTGAGCGGCCGCCACCGGTGCGGTGGGTCGTCGGGATGTCGCGGTGGTCGCGATTTGTATCGAGGGGTGATCTCAATCGAGCACACCCGCCGACGCTGATCCAGCAACCCGGTCAGCCGCTGCCGGACTCGTAGCCGCTGGCGATCGGGAGCGTGTAGAACACCGCAATCGCGGCGCAGATCGCGAGCGAGGCGTAGGCCGAGACGAACGCGACGCCGACCGCGACGATGTACGGGACCGTCCCGCTGGCCGCGCGGGCGAAGATCTGCCGGCGGCGAGCGAGCGACAGCTTGTCGCGGAGCAGGTCCGCGCGCCGCAGCAGGATCGAGCCGTTCAGCAGCGAGAACATGACGGCCATCAGCAGGTAGGCACCCGCATACACCACGGCGGCGAGCGACCGCCCGTCCGGGTGGCGCAGATAGGTCGCGATCAGATCGGTCGCGAACGGCAGCAGCGCGACCGTCATCAACAGGAGCAGGTTGAGGATCAGGATCATGTGGTCGGCGGCGCGCAGCCGCCCGATCATCGCGTGGTGGTTGATCCAGATGATCCCGATCGTCGTAAACGAGACGACGTAGGCCGCGTACTGGGGCCAGTTGCCGACGAGCTGGTGGCCAAGCGAGTGGCGGTGGCCGACATGCGGGACGTCGATCCCAAGCACCAGCAACGTGACCGCGACCGCGAACACACCATCCGAGAACGACTCGAGGCGGTTGGTCGACATCGCAGACGTGGTTCGCCGGGCATCGCCCCGATCCTGTCGTCCGGGGGGGTGCATCCGCCCGGCCCCGAGGCTATGCACGTCAGTGCGTCTTCTACCGAAGCTAAGGTCGCCGGGCGTGAGCACCGTCGCCGATCCGTTGACCGAGGACGCCCTGCAGTCGCTGCGGACGCTGACCGGCGACCCGGGCGCCGAGTTCCGGGCTGGCCAGCTGGAGGCGATCCGCGACGTCGTCGTCGACCGCGCCCGGGTGCTGTGCGTTCAGCGCACCGGCTGGGGAAAATCCGCCGTGTACTTCGTCGCGACGACGCTGTTGCGCCGCGCCGGCGCGGGCCCGACGCTGATCGTCTCGCCGCTGCTGGCGCTGATGCGCAACCAGCTGGCCGCGGCCCGCCGCCTCGGCCTGCGCGCGCACACGATCAACTCGACCAACCGCGAAGAGTGGGACGGTGTGCGTGATCGGCTCACGGCCGGGGAGCTCGATCTGCTGCTGATCTCGCCCGAGCGCCTCAACAACCCCCGGTTCCGGGCCGAGATGCTGCCGATGTTCGCGGGCGCGGTCGGGCTGCTGGTGATCGACGAGGCCCATTGCATCTCCGATTGGGGCCACGATTTCCGGCCGGACTACCGCCGCGTCAAGGACATGCTGTCGGCGCTGGCCGGCGATACCGCCGTGCTCGGCACGACCGCCACCGCCAACGATCGCGTCGTCGCAGACGTGGTCGAGCAACTGGCACCGAGTGGTGGCGCTCACCTGCGGACCTACCGGGGTCCGCTGGCGCGGACGAGCCTGCGGCTGGAGGTCGTCGAGCTCCCGCGCCCGGCGCAGCGGCTGGCCTGGCTGGTCACGTATTTGCGGGATACCGGTGAGGGTCCGGGCGCCGGTGGCGCTGCGGGGCTGCAAGGGTCGGGGATCGTGTACACGCTGACCAAGCGCGACGCCGACCAGGTGGCGACGTTCCTGTCAGCCAACGGGATCAGCGCCGTGGCCTACAGCGGCGATCAGGATCCCGACGAACGGATCGCCACCGAGGATCGGCTGCTGGCCAACGACGTCAAGGCGGTTGTCGCGACCAGCGCGCTGGGGATGGGCTACGACAAGGCCGATCTGGGCTTCGTCGTGCACTATCAGGCGCCCGGATCGGTCGTCTCCTACTACCAACAGGTCGGCCGCGCCGGCCGCGGCGTGGCGCACGCCGACGTGGTTTTGCTGCGCGGCGCCGAGGACCGTTCGATCCAGGACTTCTTCATCGAGCAGTCGTTCCCCGCTCGCGAGCGCGTGGACGCGGTGCTGGCCGAGCTCGAGTCAGCCGGGCCGGCGGGCCGCACGACGCGTGAGCTGATGGCGGCGGTCAACCTCGGAATGGGCCGGCTGGACGCGATGCTGAAGGTGCTCGACGTCGAGGGAGCGGTGACCCGTGACGGCACCCGCTGGCTGCATGAGCCGGACTCTGGCTGGGAGTACGACGGCGAGCGCTACGCGCGAGTGACCGAGCTGCGGCGGGCCGAGCAGCGGGCGATGGCGAATTTCGGCGCCGACGGCCGCTGCCTGATGCGCACCCTGCAGGAGCAGCTCGACGATCCCGCGCCGAGCGACTGCGGTCGCTGCGCGGTCTGCACCGCGGCGCGGTTCGCCGGCCCGCTCGATCCTGGACTGGTCGAGCTGGCCGGACGCCATCTGCGCTCGCGTCCGATCGAGCTCGAGGTCAAGAAGATGGCGCCGGACGCGTCCGGGGCGATGCGCAAGCTCCCCGAGGAGCGGCGGACCGAACCCGGCTGGGCGCTCGCGCGTTTCGGCGACGGCGGCTGGTGGCCGGCGGTGCAACGCGGGCTGAAGAGCGGCACGTTCGAGGATGACGTCGTCGTCGCGCTCGCGGACATCGCCCGGGCCGCGGCGCCCGCCTGGATATGCGCGGTGCCGTCGGCTCGGCTCGGCGACACGCTCGAGCGGCTCGCGGGCCGGGTGGCGGCGGCGCTGGAGGTGTCCGCGGTCGCGCTGCTGGCCCGAGCCGAAGCCCGCCCACCGCAGCGGGAAATGGCCAACGCGGTCCAGCAGGTCGCCAACGTCCGCGGCGCGTTTACGGTGCTCGGACCACCACCGCCCGGGACCGGGATCCTGCTTGACGACCGGCGGATCTCCGGTTGGACGCTGGCGATGGCGGGTGGGCAGCTGCGGATGGCGGGGGCGCAGCGGGTCGTGCCGACCGTATTGGCGACGCTCGTTTAGGCGACCCAGTCGAGGTCGAGCGATACCGCAGCTGCCCCCGTAGCTCCCGTCGCTGCGCCGGAAACGCCTCGCGGTACTAAAATCGGTACCAGTCGCGGGCTCGGCTGGGTCGCGCGGTTGCGGACCGGGCGTTGGACTCTCGTGGTCGGTGGGCCGGCGGGGGGACCGTCAGGATTGTCAGAGGTTCGATGATCTGAGGGTTTTCTGCGTGCTTTCGCTTCACCGGATGCGGGGCTAGGTGCCTGAGCCGGTCCCAGGAGTCGATCGGTCGGTCGGGCCGCTGCGGATGCGACGCACTGGCAATCGACGTGACGTCGTCCTCAGTCTGAGCGGCGAGCTGGATCTGCAGTCAACCGCGGAGCTCGAGCGTGAGCTGGCAGCGATCCGCCGCGATCGTCCGAATCGGATGCTGCTGGACCTCAGCCGGCTGGAGTTCATGGACAGCACCGGGCTCGCGCTGATCATCCACGCCGAACAGGCTGCTCGCCAAGAGGGGATCAGCCTGCGGCTGCGCTCTGGCGGGCCACAAGTGCGTCGGTTGTTCGAGCTGACCGCCGTGCTTGGCCGGTTCACCTTCGAGGAGTAGCTCTGTTCGGCGTGGACGTTCGCGGCTAGGAGCTTGACGCGGCTCGAGTACCCGCTGGCGATCGGTCCAACCGAAACCAGCGGGCCCGATCATCCGCAGGATCTCGCCGACCGTGGACAAATCGGTCTGTCCGGATCGAGGCGGCGGGTAGGCTGACGCGCGGTTTGGATCGGATCGGCGGACAGCTCGTGGCGCACACGCTTGAGGCACTCGGTACCGAGGTGGCGTTCGGGGTGCCGGGGGTGCACGCGCTGGCGATCTGGGAGGGACTGCGCTCGACTCAGGTCCGCGCGATCGGGACGCGGACCGAGCTGTGCGCCGCGTTCGCCGCCGACGGCTATGCGCGCTCCAGCGGCCGGCCCGGCGTGGCGCTGCTGTCGACCGGGCCGGGCGCGCTGAACTCGCTGACCGCGGTGATGGAGGCGGCCAGCTCGCACGTGCCGCTGGTGCTGATCTCCAGCCAGATCCCGAGCGACCTGATCGGCCGCGGGCGCGGCTACCTGCACGAACTGGCCGATCAGCTCGGCGCGTTTCAGACGCTGGTCAAGGGCGCCTGGCGCGCCCCCAGCATCGAATCGGTCCCGGGGCTGCTGCAGCGGGCGTTCGAGCGGGCGCTGACGCCGCCGAGCGGGCCGGTGTTCGTCGAGATCCCGGTGGACCTCCTGACCGGGAACGCCGGCCAGGTGTCGCCGACCGCCGTCGCCGAGCCGTCGGTCCCACGCCCGATCGCGCCGCGTTCGCACCTGCTGGCCGCCGCGGAGCTGCTGACGCAGGCGCGCTCGCCGGTGATCTGGGCCGGCGGCGGCGTGATCCGCGCCAATGCGCGCCACGCGGTGCGGGCGCTGGCCGAGCTGCTCGACGCGCCGGTCGCGACCACCTACATGGGCAAGGGGGCGATCGCCGACGACCACCCGTTGGCGGTCGGCTGCGGCTGCGACGAGGCGGCGTTTCAGGAGCTCCTGGCGGGCGCCGACGCCGTGCTCTGCGCGGGCACCGAGCTCGGGGCCGAGACGACCGGCCAGTACGCGCTTTCGTTTGACGGGGCGGTGATCCATCTGGACGCCGACCCCGCTCGGATCGGCGTGACGTACGAGTCGCTCGGGCTCGTCGGCGACGCCCGGGCGACACTCGGAGCGCTCGTCGACGAGGTCGGGCGGCGACTCGACATCCGTCCGGGCGCGCGGCGCGCCGCCGCGATCCAGCGCGTCGAAGCTGTCCGCACCCGGATCGCCGAAGGGCTGGCCGTGCAAGGGCGGCCGCTTGAGCTCGGACTGCTGTCGACGCTCGAGCGCGCGCTCGGAGAAGACGCGATCGGCTGCTTCGATATGACGATCCTCGGCTACTGGGCGGCGCCGCACCTGCGGATCGGAGACCGACAGCAGTTTCTGTACCCGCTCGGGTCGGGCACGCTCGGATACGCCTGGCCGGCGGCGATCGGGGCGAGCGTCGCGCATCCCGATCGGCCCGTGCTCGCGGTCGTCGGCGACGGCGGCTTTCAGTACTCGGCGGCCGAGCTTGGCACCGCCGCTCAGCACGGGATCGACGCCAGGCTGCTGATCGTCGACGACGGCGGCTACGGGATCCTGCGTGAGTACCAGCGCGACGCGTTCGGCGAGACGACCGCGGTCGAGCTGCCCGGCAAGGACCTGGTGGCCGTCGCGGCCGCGTACGGGGTGCCGGTCCGCTCGGCCGCGCCCGACGACCTCGGCGAGCAGTTGGCGTGGGCGTTTGCGCAGCCGGGGCCGGCGGTCGTGGTGCTGCCGGCGCTGCTGACTGCGGCCGCCCCGACGCCGTGAACCCGGCCGAGCTGCTGCGCCGGTCGGTGATCGGCGTCGGCCCCTACGTCCCGGGCGCCGGCGCGCGTGCGCTGGCGGCGCGCACCGGACGCACCGACCTGATCCGGCTCAACTGGAACGAGAACCTCCTCGGCCCGCTGGACGGCGTGCTCGACGCGGTCGCGGCGTCGCTGCCGGGCTCGGTCTGGGCCTACCCCGAGCAGGCCTACGAGGAGTTCCGGCTGTCGGTCGCCCGCTGGGCCGGGGCCGACCCCGCGCAGGTGATCCCCGGCCACGGCATCCAGGCGCTGGCGCTGGCGCTGACGTCGGCGTTCGTCAACCCCGGCGACCGCGTCGTGATCCCGCGTCCGACGTACGGCCTGTACGCATCGGTCTGTGCGGTGGCGGGCGCCGAGGTGATCCGTGTGGACACCGACCCCGACACGCTCGCGTTCGACCTGGCGGCGCTCGCCCGCACGGCCACTGAGGTCGACGCCAAGCTCGTGTTCATCTGCGATCCGAACAACCCGACCGGTCTGCGCGTCGGCCGTCGCGAGTGGGACGCGTTCGTGGGCTCGTTGCCGGACCGCTGCCTGGTGGTCGTCGATGAGGCGTACGCCGACTACATCGAGCCGTCGCAGCGGATCGACCGTCTGGCCGAGATCGACGCCGGCCGGCCGGTGGCCGTGCTGCGAACGTTCTCGAAGATCTTCGGGCTCGCGGGGCTGCGGCTCGGCTACCTGCTCGTGCACGCGTCGCTGGCGCCGCATCTGCACGCCGTCCAGGAGCCGTTCAACGTCAACTGCGCGGCGCTGGCGGCCGGGTTGGCCAGCCTCGAGCGGGTCGACGCGCTGCCGGGGCGCCGTGAGCAGGCGATGTCGGCCCGGGCGCGGCTCGTCGCGCCGCTTGCCTCGGCCGGTATCCGCATGCTCGAGTCGCATGCCAGCTTCGTCCTCGCCCAAGTCGGTGGCGATGACGTCGCCGTCTGCGAGGTGCTCGCTCGCCAGGGGTTTCTGCTGCGCGCCGGCAGCGAGTTCGGCCTGCCGGGGTACGTGCGCGTGACGATCGGCTCCGAGGAGCTGATGAACGAGGTCGGCGGGCTGCTCGTGCGAGCCGTCGCGGCCGGAGGCTGACCAGCGGCGCCGGCGGGTCGCTCGTGCGAGCCGTCGCGGCCGCAGGCTGAGCAGCGGCGCCGGCGGGCTGGCCGGTTGCCCGGCCGCCCGGCCGCCCGGCGATCGCCCACGACCGCATCGCGGAGCGAGATCATCGGCACTGGCCGTGGGGTTCCGGCCCGTCTGCTCGGGTATTCGGACGACCCGAAGTTCATGTCGCGACGGCTGAACGACCGCGCCGCGATCCGGCAGTCCGTATGCGGCTAGGGATCTGTCGTCGCTGCGACTGAAGTGAGTCCGGCGCGACCACCTAGCGGACCGGGCCGGCGGGGCGCTGTCGTGGCGCTGGCGCGACTCGCTCGCACCCCGTCGGCCTCACTCCGGTCAGCTGACGTTGATCACGAACGTCCGTTGCTGGCTGCCATCGGGACTGAACGACTTCACGACGATCGTGTGCCTACCGGCAGTCAGACCACTCAGCAGCAGCCCTTCGCCGTAGTCGGCCGATCGCATGCGCTGTGGCGCGAGATGGAACCCGTTGTGCTTGGGTAGGCGCGCGTCGACGACTGCCGCCGCAGAGATCAACTCGGGGTAGTCGGCGACCGGCGCGCCGTCGACCGAGGCGGTGCCGTGGACGCCCTTGAACCCCTTGCGGGCGCACTGCTCGAGCTGCCTCGCCGATGTGCCGAAGCCGGCGTGGTCGCCGTGCAGCGTGGAGCACTCGTTTGCGATCCCGTGGACGTAGATCGGCTCCTGGGCCCGCAGCGTGCACGTGATTCGGCCATCGGCGTTGGCACCGTCGAGAAACTCGACTGCCTGACCGTCTGCGTGCAGCGTCTGGCACAGCGGCGGCGCGCCCCCGTCGGTCCAGAAGATCCGGTTGGCGACCCCCAGCCAGTACGGGTAGCCGTGACCGGCGACCTTCCCTCCGGGTCCGACGACTGCACCGGGGCCGGCCGCGCCGGCGCCGGCCGCACCCGCGCCGGCCGGACCGGCGCCGGCCGGACCGGGGTCGGCCGCCCGTGCCACCGCGCCGGCGGAGCCGGCGAGCAGCGCCGCGACCGCCGGGATCATGAACGCTCGTCGCCAGCTCGGCGTGCAGCGGATTCGGTGTGGCCCCATCATCAATGCCTTTCCTCGGGTTGTTTCTAGAGTGGGACGTCGGCTCTGAGGACGACGCGCCCCGGCGACTTCGCCGATCGCCGCTGGACGGTGATCAGGACGCGGTAGGAGCCGCTGTAGCTCGTCGAGATCGTCCCGGCGGCGGCGAGCAGCCCGTCGGCGGCGACCGGCGGCGCGATCACCCCCAAACGCGTCGGCGCCACCCCGCGCTCGAGCTGGTACCCCCCGGAGACCTCGTTCGCCTCCGGGATCGTCCAGACCTCGTAGCTCTCGCCTGCGGGCGCCGGTTTCAACCCTTTGCCCGTCAGCGAGTACACGTACGTTCCGCTCGGCCCGGTGTGGACGACGATCGTGGCCTTGGCCGATCCCTTGCCCCGCGGTGGACTGAACGTGGCGTCGCAGAACAGCTGGCCACCGAGCGGCGGCACCGGGCCGGGCGCGTAGTTGCGGATCACCGGCAGCTGCGCATGATGGTGATCCGGTATCACGGCACTCCGATGGTGGTGCGCGGAGTGCACCCCGAGGATCACCGCCAGCGAGACCGCGACGCACACCGCCACGGCGGCCGCCGCCCCCAGCCATTGCAATCGCGGGCGCGGCCGGCCCAGGCGCGCGACAAGCCGGCGGCGAGGAACGCCGCGCGCGGTCGCGCGGGCCAGCTGCTGCTCGAGCCGGTCGTAATAGTCGGCCATCAGCGACCACCCTCCAGCCGTCGCCGGACGCGGCCGAGGCCGCGGCTGACCCGCTTGCGCACGACCATCTCCGAGCAGCGCAGCTGCGCCGCGATGTCGCTGTAGCTGCGCTCGTGCACGACGCGTGCCTCGACGGCGAGCCGTTCGTTCGCGGGAAGCTCCTCGACCAGCTTGACGACGCTCGTGCCGACGCTGCCGGCGTCTGTCTCAGCGAAGTCGTCGTCATCGAACTCGATCGGCTCGATCTGCAGCCGTCGACGGGCTGCGGCCTGGACCCTCCCGCGGCGCCGGCTCGCCGCCAGCGTGTTACGAGCGATTCCGATCAGCCACGGAGCCGACGACTCGGTCTCGGGCCGGTACCGATGCGCCGCGACGATGACCGTTGCGAACACCTCGCCGGCGATATCGGCCGCCAACTCCGGGTCGCCGGTCTCTCGCATCAGGTACGCAACGACGCGCGCCAGGTGGCGTCGGTAGAGGACCGTGCACGCCTCTCCGTCGCGGTCAGCGATGGCCGCGATCAACTCGCGGTCTGACCATCGCTCGAGAACCTCTAAGCGCATCATTTGTCCCTAGATGTCGCTCCACCGAGAATTGTGACCGCGACCGGCAGTGCGACTCACGTGAGCAGTCGCGAGCACGCCGGCCGTCACATGATCAGCGTCTCGCAGCTGATCCGGGCGAGCGCGACTCGGACCCGCGCCCGGTGCGTCTCGTCGGTGCAGACGGCGATGATCGCCCCGCCTGAGCCGGCATAGTTGGCAGCCGCGCCGGCGGCGCGCGCACACTCGATCATCTCGATGTGTCGGGGGTCGAGCGTCAGGATCGATCGGCGGGCGTCGAAGCTCGCGTCGACGCTGGCGCGCAGCGGGGGGTGCTCGCCCGCCTCGATCGCGGCCGCCGCGGCTCGCCCCGCCCGGCCGAGTGTCTCCATCGCGAGCAGGACCGCCGGCTCGCCGGCGTCGTGACGGTCGCGCAGCGGCGCGTGGACATCACCCGAGTGACCGCCGCTGTCGCGCCGCCACGCGACCACGACCGGTGGCAGCCGGGCGAGGTCGAGCACGCGCGCGACGGGCGGCTCACGCCCGAACTCCATGAACGTCAGCGGCCCGTGCGTCTGCGCGATCCGGTCCTGGAGCCCCGCCGCGATCCCGAGCTCGTCGACCTCGATGCTGAGCGCGAGCCGCGCCATCGCCAGCGGCTCGAGCGTGACCGACCACAACGAGGCCAGCGCCCGCAGGACCGCGACCACGATCGCGCTGGAGCCGCCGAGCCCGACGGCCCGGGGGATTGTCGTCTCCCACGAGACCGCCGTCGCATCGCGCGCCGTGGGGGCGTGCTCGGACGCGAACCGCGCGACGGTCGCGGTCACGAGCTCGGACGGCGGGTCGACCGCCGGAGCGTCGGTGCGCCACGCTCGCGCCGTTGCCCGTCGCGCCGGCAGCGTCAGCGCCAGCACCGCGCCGCCGTAGCCGTCGGACGGGTTGCCGGCCAGCGCCGCCCGGGCGAACGCGACCCCGATCCCGGGACGGCCGGCTGCGACCCCGCAACCGGCGGGCGGCTCAGTCGTCATGCAACAGCGCGCTGGCCTGGGCGCGCAGCGCCTCGCCGAACTGGGGATGAGTCAGCGCGTGGGCCAGGAACGCGCGGCAGTAGCCCTCGACGGTGCCGATATCGTGGCGGCGCTCACCGCCGGCCAGCGGCACCGCGAGCACGCGGCCGCCGCCTTCGATCACCGACGCGATCGCATCGGTCAGCTGGATTTCGCCGCCGGTGCCGGGCGCCTGGTCGTGCAGCGCCGCGAACACCGCCGGTCCGAGCACGTAGCGCGCGGCGACCGCGAGCGTGCTGTCGACCGTGCCTGGCGCCGGCTTCTCGACGATCCGCGTGACCGCCAGTACGCCGGTGCCGGCGGCTGGCTCCAGCGGCGAGCCGATCACGATCCCGTAGCGGCCGGTCTCCGCCGGAGCCACCTCGGTGACCGCGATCGTGGCGTCCGCGCGGTGGGCGGCGTGGGCGTCGATCAGTCGGGCGACGATCCCGGGGCCGGCGTCGCTGCGGGGCTCGAGGATCGCGTCGCCGAGCGCGACGACCACCCCCGGGCTCGACGCGTCGGCGAACCCCGCGCCGCGGGCGACCGCGTCGCCGAGTCCGGCAGGCGTCGGCTGACGGGTGTAGAACAGCTGCACGCCCGGCGCCGGCGGCGGTGATCCGGTCAGCTCGGGATCGGCGTCGAAGTGGTCTTCGATCGCCCGCTTGCGGCGGCCGGTGACCATCAGCACGCGCTCGATCCCCGCCCGCGACAGCTCCTCGACGACGTACTGGACGACCGGCTTGTCGACGATCGGGAGCATCTCCTTGGGCGCCGAGCGGGTCGCCGGCAGCAGGCGCGTGCCCAGCCCCGCGACGGGGACGATCGCGTCACGGATCGGCGGCACGACCGGGGATGCTAAACGGCCTCGAGCGCCTGCTCGAGGTCTGCCCAGAGGTCGTCGGGGTGCTCGAGCCCGGCGCTGATGCGCACCAGGCCCTGGGGCACCCGGTCGCCCTCCCAGCGGTGGCGGCCCTCCAGCGTGGTCGCGGTGCCGCCGAGGCTGGTCGCGTTCTCGATCAGCCGCAGCGACTGCTCGACGCGCGCGGCGGCAGCACCGTCGGCCACGTCAAACGACAGGATCGGTCCGAACGCGTCGGTGTAGCGTGCCGCCACCTCGTCGCCGAGACCCGGGTAGCGAACGCGCAGCACCGCTGGGTGATCGCGCAGCCGGCGAGCCAGCGCAAGCGCAGTCGCCGACTGGCGGGGCACGCGCACGCCGAGCGTCTTCAGGCCCCGCAGCAGGAGCCACGCCGGATCGGGCGCGGCGACGATCCCCGCATGGCCGCGCCACTCCAGCAGCCGCTCGGCGTCCGAGGCACGCGCGCAGACGACCGCGCCCAGCAGCGCATCGTGGTGCCCGGCGAGAATTTTCGACGCCGAGTGCACGACGAAGTCGGCCCCGTGCTCGAGCGGGCGCAGCAGCAACGGGCTCAGCACGGTGTTGTCGACCGCCACCCGAGCGCCGGCGGCGTGAGCGGCGGCGATCGACTCGTCGAGATCCGGGAACGTCAGCATCGGATTCGAGCACGGCTCCAGCCATACCAGGTCGGCGGCCGGCGGCGGGCCGGTCTGGTCAAAGCCGACGGCGTTCACACCCCAACGGGCCAACTCGCCGCGCAGCAGCCCGATCGTGCCGAAGTAGCCGCCGTCGGCCACCGCGACGGTCGCTCCCGGCGACAGCATCGCCAGCATCAGCGACGCGGTCGCGCCCGTCCCGGACGGGAACAGCAGCGCGTCGCCGCCGTCCAGCTCGCCCAGCACCCGCTCGACCTCGGCGCCGACCCGGTGCGCGTAGCGCTGGTAGAAGAACGGTCCCGGCGTGCCCTCGTCGTACGGCTCGATCGTCGTCCGCACGACCGGCACAACCCGCCCGCCGGCGATCAGCGTCTCACGCTCCATCGCGCGAGCTTAGTGGCCCGCTGCGAACGCGGCCCAACGGCCCCGGCTCAGGCGACGCGAACGCCGCGGCCCGAGCCGCCGGAGCGCAGCAGCGCGGTCCGGTAGCCCGCCGCCAGCTGGGCCAGCGAACCCTCCCAGCTGCGGTCGCGGACCGCCGCCAGCGCGCTCTTGCGCAGCCGCTGCGCCAGCAGCGGCGTCCAGATGATCGCCAGCAGTGCCGCCGCCAGCTCTTCGGCGTTGGGACCGGCGAGCATCCCGGTCTCGCCGTCGGAGATCAGCGAGGCGGGGCCGCCAAGGCCGACCGCCGCGACGGGCAGGCCGGAGGCCTGCGCCTCGAGGATCACCTGGCCGAACGTGTCGGTCTGGCTGGCGAACATGAACGCGTCGGCGGACGCGTAGGCGCGGGGCAGCTCGTCGCCGCTCAGCCAGCCGAGGAAGGTCGCGTGATCTCCCAGCCGCGAGCGCAGCCGGGGCTCCTCGGGGCCGCCGCCGGCGAGCACCAGGTGCAGCCGCGGGTCCTGCCGGCGCGCCGCCTCGAACGCGTCGGCGAGCAGGTCGACGCCCTTCTCGGAGGTCAGCCGCCCGGCGTACAACACGTTGATCTCGCCCTCGAACATCCCCTCGACGCGCGTCCCCGGATCGAAACGCTGAAGGTCGACGCCCCGGTCCCAGCGCCCGATCCGGCGCTCGTCGATCCCGAGCTCGAGCAACCCGGCGTCGGTCGCCGGGCTGGGGGAGAGGACCACGTCGCAGGAGCCGTAGAACGCGCCGACGGCGCCGGCGGCGATCGCCTGCAGCTGATCGGAGCCCGAGCGCACGCCCGCGTACCGGGCCAGTTCGGTGTGGTAACTGCCGACGACCGGCAGCGTCAGCACCCGCGCCATCAGCCAGGCGCCGAGGCCGGCCGGACCGGGCGAGCACAGGTGGACGATGTCGTAGCGCCCGTCCGACAACGCCTCGACGATCGCCGGCAGGCCCGGCACCCCGATCTGCAGGCCCTTGTAGAACGGGACCTCGATCTCGGCGACGGCGCTCAAACGGCGGTCGACGTCGGCGTCGGTTCCGATCACCTCGACCTCGAAGCCCGACACGCCGCGCTCGCGGATCTGCGAGATCGTGTGGCTGACCCCGTGGACCGACGCGAGCCCGTCGGCGACGATCGCGACCCGCGGGCGGTCGCCGTCAGACCGTGTCAGCTTCAGCTTCTCACGGCCCAGGAACGCGGTCGAGGCGGCGTACGGGATCGCCGGCAGGCATGCGTCGAACAGTTCGCGGCCGTGGCGCAAGATGTCGATCTGTCCCTCGTTGACCGCGGTGACGAGATCGCCAACCGCCTTCCCGAGCTTCCGCTCGTGGATCCGGCGCGCGCGCCGCTGCAGGTCGGCGTGGCTGAGCTCGCCGTCCTGGAGCATCCGCAGCAGGGTCGCCTCGTCGATCCCCAGCGCCATCGCGTCCATCCATCCGCGCAGCAACGCCAGCGCATCGGCGTCGCACAACTCGGCGCCGACCGGGCCCGAGCGGGCGTCGCCCTCTCGCATCAGCCGTTCGACGATCTCCAGCACCGCCGCCGGATTGGCCGGCTGCGCCTCGCCGGTTCCGAGGCTGCGGATCGCCAACCCCATCGCGGCGTGCGCCCACTTCGCGGCCGAGCCCTGGGCGCCGTGCGACTCGGCGGCGCCGGCGCGGACCAGCGCCAGGAACTCCCGCGGATCCGAGGCGAGCGGGGTCTCGGTGTAGGTCCGGCCGATGTCGATCCCGGCGTGATCGTCGGTGCCGCCGATCGCGGTGCCGCCGTGCGTCTCGATGTAGACGAACGCCGGCAGGTTCAACTCCTTGGCGCGGGAGCCGTTGCGGGTCTCCCAGATCGGGAACAGCTGCGCCAGGCGGCGGCGGTGACGGGCGGTGAGCGGCGCTCCGACCGCGTAGAAGGGGTGTGCCAGGGCCGCGGTGATCTGGCGGTCTGACAGGTAGGTGGCGCAGGCCTCGACATCGTCGTTATGGGCCTGCAGCCACTCATGGTCGGCGCCGTCGATCCCGTAGCAGAGCACGTGGACCGCCTGCGGCTCGCCCTTGAAGAAGACCGTCAGCTCCTCGGAGATGAAGACGTCCGGCAGGTGGGCGATCTCCAGCGCCCCGTCGATCGTGTCGTGATCGGTGATCGTCACGAAATCCATTCCGCGACGCTTGGCCAGTTCATAGACCTCGTGGGGTGGCGTGGCGCACTCCGGCAGGCCCAACGACCGCTGGATCCCCAGCTTTGACAGCTCCGATGCTGTCGAATGCACGTGCATATCAGCGCGACTGTTATTCCTCATGCGGACAAGCATCTGCCTGCAAAGCGGTAGATCAGTGAAGAACGCGCTCAGGTTCTGTAACGATTCGGTGAACCGCCAAAGGACCCGGGGATATCCTCGCCATCCGTGCACTTCACCGACCTGACCGATGTCGAGCAACGGGTGCTCGGCTGCCTGATCGAGAAACGCTGGACGACGCCCGACCAGTATCCGCTATCGATCAACGCGCTGCGGCTGGCATGTAATCAGTCGACCAATCGCGACCCGGTCACCCGCTACACCGAGGATCAGCTCTTCCAGGCCGGCCAGCGCCTATCCAAATACGGGCTGGCTCGCCTCGCCTCAGGGCACAGCTCGCGCACGACCAAGTATCGCCACCTCGCCGAGGAGGGCCTGGGGCTCAACCGCGATCAGCTCGCGTTGCTGTGCGTGCTGCTGCTGCGCGGGCCGCAGACGCCGGGCGAGCTCAAGCAGCGCTCCGAACGGCTGGTCGACTCCGAGCTGACCCTGGCCGACGTCGAGCGCGTGCTGGCCGAGTTGACCGACCGCGGCTACGTGACCGACCTCGGCCGCAGGCCAGGTCAGAAGGAGGATCGCTGGGCGCAGCTGCTGGGGGGTGAGGCGCCGCAGCCGGTGGAGGGCTTTTCTGGAGTCGGCCTGACGGCCTCCCGTGATTTCCAGCGCCCGCCGTCCGACGCGGGCGCCGAGCGTCCGATCCCGGACCAGTACCGCCCAGCGGCGCCCCCGGCCGCGACCGCGGCGCAGGTGTCGGCGCTGGAGCAGCGGGTCGCGGCGCTCGAGGCCGATCTGACGTCGCTGCGCGAGCAGCTGGCCGATCTCCTCGGCTGAGTGTGCGATTTGTCCAAGATTCTTTGACTTCTTTTTCCCACTCACCGTTCCGGCTGGGCCTGGTCCAGCGTGTCGAGCGGTGACGGGGCATTGACCAGCCGCGTCAGCGTCTCGCCGAGCGGCCGATCGAGCTTCACGTCGGCGTACTCGTCGCCGCGGGTGATCCCTTGGTTGACGATCGCGATCGGGATTCCGCCGGCGGCGGCGCGGTGCACGAAGCGCAGCCCCGACATCACCGTCAGCGAGGATCCGAGTACCAGCAGCGACGAGGCGCGCTCAACGAGCTCGAAGCAGCGCGTGACCCGTGCCCGCGGCACGTTCTCGCCGAAGAACACGACGTCGGGCTTGAGCAGGTCCGAGCCGCAGCACTCGCAGCCGACGAGCACGAACGACGCGACCAGCACATTCGCCAGCTCGACGTCGCCGTCGGGATTGACCTGGGCGATCTCGGTCACCAGCTCGCCGTTGACCGCCCGCAGCCGCTCGTCGAGCTGCGCGCGCGGGCTGCGCGCGCCGCAGTCCAGGCAGACCACGTGGTCCAGGCCGCCGTGCAGCTCGATCACGCCACGGGCGCCCGCCGCCTGATGCAAGCCGTCGACGTTCTGCGTGATGATGCCGGCGACCGCACCTTGCTGCTGCAGCGCGCCGACCGCCAGATGGCCCGCGTTCGGCCGTGCGCGGGCGACCCGCCGCCAGCCGACGTACGACCGCGCCCAGTAGCGCCGGCGTGCCTCCGCGGAGCTCGTGAACTCCCGGACGGTCATCGGCAGCCGGGCGCGCAACTGCCCGCTTGGGCCCCGGTAATCGGGGATCCCGGATTCGGTCGAGATCCCGGCGCCGCTCAGTACGACGACGCCGCCGGCCGCGACCAGCGCACGCAGGCGATCGAGCACGCTGACATCGTCAACCGTCGTCACGTCGGCAGCGCCAGCCCGATCAGATACAGCGCGCCGCCGACGATCACGCCGGCCAGCGTCATCTCCAGGCCGGCCGACCACCACGAGCGCAGCGTCACCAGTGACTTGGCGGCGCCGACCAGGAAGTGGGCCAGCAGCGACACGATCGCGGCCGCGACGATCGCGATCGTGCCGGTCGTGATCATGAACGGGATCACCGGGATGATCGCGCCGATGCCCGTCGAGATGCCGGCCGCGACCGACGCCTGCACCGGATCGCCGCCGCCGCCGGCCGTCGCGCCGAACTCCTCGGCCGACAGCGCCTGCAGCATCGCGTCGGGGTTGTGGCTCATCTGCTCGGCCATCTGCGAGGCGGTCGCCGGGTCAACGCCCTTGAGCTGGTAGAACAGCGACAGCTCCTCGCGTTCCTCCTCGGGGTGCTCGGTGATCTCCTGGCGCTCGCGCGCGACGTTGGCTTCCGCGACCTCGTTCTCGGAACGCTCGGCAAGGAACGCGCCGGTCGCCATCGACAGCGCCGAGGCGATCGCGCCCGCCAACCCGGCAGTTAGCACAGCGCTGTTGCCGCCGGTCGCGCCCGACACGCCGGCGACGATCCCGAACACGGCGGCCAGTCCGTCGTTGGCGCCGTAGATCGCACCTGAGATCCAGCCCCCGCTGGAGCGGTGCCACTTCTCGCGTCCCAGAATCTTGTCCAGCCGCTGGCGCGCGCCCGGGATCGCCACCGGGCCGCCGTCGCCGCGATCGGGTGGGGACGGGCGCGGCGGCTGCGCCGACGGGGCGGACGGTTGCCCTGACGGGGCGGGCGGCTGCGCCGACGGGGCGGACGGTTGCGCCGACAGGGGGTCGCCCGGCTGCCCGACCCCGAAGCCGTCGCCGCCACCGACCCGGTCGTGACCGCCGGCGCGCAGGTCGGCGACCGCCAGCGAGTGCGAGCGCTCCTCACGGCGGATGTCGCGCAGCAGCCGGTCGGTCGTGTTGTCGCCGGTCGAGCGCTTGTAGAGGTCGTCGACCTCGTCGTTCTCCGCCGCCTCACGCGCCGCCAGCAGCCGGTCGACCGGGGCGATCCGCGCTTGCAGCCGCAGCCACAGCGGGACCTTGACGGTGGCGCCGTCGGGGACCGGGATCCCGAGCTCGGTCATCCGCGCCTCGATCCGCCGGCGGTGGCCGGACTCGGCCTGCGCCATCCGCCGCAGGATGTCGGCCTCACGCGCGTCCAGGCGCCGGGCGATCAGCTCGTAGACGGCGCCCGCCAGGATCTCGCCGCGCCATGCCGTCAGCAGCCGCTCACGGACGGCGGCGTCTGTCTGGGCGCTCTGATCCGTGGTCGCGATGACATGGACTTTACGGCGGCTAGGCTGGAATCTGAGATGAGATCCGCGACCGAGATCGAGTTTCGTACGGCGCCGTTCGATGAGGGCGACGGGGCCGAGCTGGTGCAGGCGATGCGCGACGAGATGGCGGTCATCTACGACGGGCTGGACATGGACTCTTCGAACATGCCGAAGGCGAGCGCGGCCGAGCTGGGTCCGCCGCACGGCACGTTCCTCGTCGGCTTCCAGGACGGCGAGCCGATCTGCTGCGGCGGCGTCAAGCGGCTCGACGAGCACCACTGCGAGCTCAAGCGCATGTACGTCGTCCCACAGGCGCGCGGGCGCGGCGTCGCGCGGCGGCTGCTGGGCGCACTCGAGCACGCCGCCCGCGAGCTCGGCTACACGGTCGCCCGCTTAGACACCGGCCCGCGCCAGCCCGCGGCGCAGCGACTGTACGAGTCTGAGGGGTATGCGGCGATCGGCAACTTCAACCACAACCCGGTCGCCAGCTTCTTTGGCGAGAAGCCTCTGCGCTGAGCCGGTCAGAGGATCCCGATCTCGGAGTTGTCGCCGACCATGAACCGGTACGCGCGCGGCTGGCGATCGTCGCGCCCGATCCGGACGTTGCGTCCCAGCAGCGAGGACTCCATCCGGCCGTCGAGGTGGCGCACGCTGGAGCCGGCCAGCAGGATCGAGTGCTCCACCTCGGCGCGCTCGATCACGCAGTCCTCGCCGATCGCGGTGTACGGCCCGATGTAGCAGTCGGTCAGCGACGCGCCCGCGCCGATCACGGCCGGGCCACGGACGGTGCAGCGCTCCAGCCGGGCGCCGGGCTCGATCGCGACGCGACCCTCGACCTGGGAGTCGATCAGCTCGCCGTCGAGCCGGCGTTCGATGGTCTCCAGGACCAGCCGGTTGGCCTCCAGCATGTCGTCGAGGCGACCGGTGTCCTTCCACCAGCCGTTGACGATGTGCGGCTCGACCCGCCGGCCCGAGTCGACGAGGTGCTGGATCGCGTCGGTGATCTCGAGCTCGCCGCGTGATGAGGGCTCGATCGCCCGGGCCGCGTCGTGCACCGACGCCCGGAACATATAGACGCCGACCAGCGCCAGATTGGTCTTCGGCTGCGCCGGCTTCTCGACCAGCCTGACGACCGAGCCCTCGTGCAGCTCGGCGACCCCATAGTGCTGCGGGTCGGGCACCGGCGTCAGCAGGATCAGCGCCTCGGGCTCGTTCGCGTGAAACGCCTTGACGAGCTCTGAGATCCCGCCCTGCAGCAGGTTGTCTCCGAGGTACATGACGAACGGCGAGTCGCCGAGGAACGGTTCGGCGGTCAGGACCGCGTGCGCCAGCCCGGCGGGCTCGTCCTGGACGATGTAGGTCAGCTGCACGCCGAACGCCGAGCCGTCGCCTGCGGCGGCGCGGATCTCGTCGCCGGTCTCCGGCGCGATGATGATCCCGACCTGCTCGATCCCGGCCTCGGCCATCGCCTGGATCCCGTAGAACAGGACCGGCTTGTTGGCGACGGGAACGAGCTGCTTGGCGCTCGTATGCGTGATTGGGCGCAGGCGCGTGCCCTTGCCGCCCGACAGGATCAGGCCCTTCAGTGGTTGTGTCACGGGGGCGAGGCTACTGGTCGAACGAGTCGGCTTCAGAGATTCCCCGGCGGGCGTCCGTCACGCGTGTCGCCAGCAGTGATATATCACCCGAGGCTCGGCCGTCCGCCGACGCCGTGGGTGTTTTGGGCGGCTGGACCGCCCAAAACGCCCAGCGCCCCGAGTGACCGACGAGGTATGGGTGGTATGTCACGCTGGCCCGGCGTCGCGCCTACTACACGCTCCCGAAAGCTCGCTCGCAGGCTCGAACGTGGCCGATTTCGGGCGCCAGGCCGCCGACACGACGCCAAATCCTCGGCCGGCGAAAATCCTCGGTCGGCGAATCCACGGTCGGCGAGGTACATCACTCCCCGCTGGCTCGGCCAGCAGGTGGCGCCTGGCAGCTGGCTCGCGTGCATCTCGATCTGCATCGCCGCGCCCGTGAGGCGTGGGTTCAGAGCGCCCAGTTCTGGTGCATCAGCACCGGCAGCTCGCGGCCGTCCCGGGTGGTGCCGGTCACCGTCAACTCGGGGCCGCCGATCATGAAGTCGGTGTGGATCCCCGAGGTGTTGACGCGGGCGGCGACCCGCTCGTCGGCGGCGAGGTGCGGGAAACCGCCGCCGACCGCGATGTGGCTGGCGGCGTTCTCGTCGAACAGGGTGTCGTGGAACACGAGCCCGGTGCGCCCGATCCGGCCGCTTGAGTCCACCAGCGCCACCTCGCCGAGGCGATTGGCGTGCTCGTCACGGGCGACCAGTTCCCGCATCAGCTCGGCGCCGTCGTCGGCGTCGACCTGCACCGCGCGGCCGCCCTCGAACCCCATCCGCAGCCCGCTGATCGCCCGTCCGGAGACGAGCAGCGGCTTGGTGGAGGTGACAACCCCGTGGGTGCGCTCCGGGTCTGGCGTGGTGAACACCTCCTCGGTGGGGATGTTGGGCAGGTAGCGGATCCCGTCGACGCTGGTCATGCCGCCGCCCTCCCATCGCGCGCCGTTCAGCAGCCCGACCGTCAGGTCCGTGCCCGGCCCCGTGAAGTGCAGCGAATCCAGCTGCGCGTCGTCGAGCCGCTGCGCCATCTGGCCGAGCTCATCGGCCCGCTCACGCCAAGCCTCGATCGGGTCATCGGCATCCAACCGGCAGATCGTGCCGATCGCCTCCCAGAGCCGGTCGAGCGCGTCGGGCTCGTGATCGCCGAACACGAGCTGCGCCCAGCCTTCGCTCGGACCGGGGATCACCGTCCAGCGCACCCGCTGGCGGCCGACCACCTCCAGCGCCTCGGGAATCGCGACCTGGTCGCGACCGATTCGCCCCGGATCGACGTCGTCGAGCAGGTGCGGCGCGGCCGGGCCGGTCAGTGCGATATTCGCGCCGCCGGCCTCCTCGAGATCGAGCAGCTTGCGCCGCGTCCACGCGGGGATCGTGCCGAGTGCCGCCTCCGGCGCGCGGGTCAGCCGGACCTTGCGAACGTACGGGTCGCTGTAGTTGACCTCGACGTACCGGGCGCCGAGGTCGTAGCAGGCGCCGGCGATCGCTCGCGCCAGATCCTGCTGACCGAGGGTCGCCGAGATGACCACGATTTGGTTCGCGGTCGCGTTGATGCCGGCCTCGGCGGCGAGCCGGGCCAGCGCGGGAATCTGATCGGGCATCGCACGAGCCTAACCGCCAGCGAGCTTGCGATGGTCGAAGCTGGTGGTCCGGACCGCTGTGAACTGCAGTCCGACGCGCTTGGGCGCCTGGTGTGCGACCCCGGCCTCGATTCCGGCGCGGGCGGACTGATCGCCGAGCGCCTCCGGCGGCGCGTAGCGCAGCATCAGCTCGACGCCGAGCGCGGTCACCGTCGCCGGCTGGCGATGGATCGTCGTCTCCGCCTCGATCATCACGCCGCGCAGCTGGTCATACGCCGTGCCGGCCTCGACCTGCAGGGTCGCCCGCGGGTCGCGCTCGAGGTTGCGGACCTTCTGGGACTTGGCATAGGTCCACGCCCACAGCTCGCCGTCGCGCACGACGTACCAGAGCGGCATCAGGTGTGGCCAGCCGCGCGGGCCGTTGGTGGCACAGACGACGGTCAGCTCGGCCTGCAGGAACGCGGCGAGCTCGCCGCCGCTCATCACGAGCGCGTCGCGGCGGTTGCTCACCCGCCAACCAGCGCGCCGTCGGCGATCTCGACCGCGGCGTCGCGCACCGCTTCGCGGGCTTCGGGCGGCTCCAGCACGACCGCGTCGCCGGCCTCCTTGAGCGTCTCACGCACGAGCCAGTCGACGCCGGCGAACCCCAGCTCGACGATCACCGCCCCGTCGGCGAGCTCGGCGACGACGTTGCGCTCCTCCCGGGCCCAACGCGCCCGATCGGGGGAGATCCAGACGCGGGCGCGGTTGGAGGCCGGCACCTCGCCGGTCTTCGGCCAGCCGTTCACGTCGGCGGCGACGTTGACGTCCGGGCGTGGCGTGAACGGCTCGTCGGCGACGTCCGCCGACTTGATCCGATCCAGCCGGAAGTGTCGCAGCGCGTCCTTGGCCGGGTCGAACCCCGCCAGGTACCAGCCTTCGCGCCCGTTGATCAGTCCGTAGGGCTCGACCGTTCGCCGCGAGAACGTGTCCTCGTTCTCCTTGTAGTACTCCAGCCGCAGCAGCCGCTGGCCGGAGATCGCCCGGGACAGGGTCAGCGCGATCTCGGTGTCGCCGCCGCCTGGATGCGAGAACTGCAGACCCTCCTGCGCGGGGTCCTCGCCGAGCGCATCGACGACCTTGGCGCGGACGCTGGTCAGGGAGCCCTCGGGGATGTGCTCACCGACGAAGTCGATCGCCGCGACCAGCGCCTTCGCCTCGACCGGCAGCAGCCGCGCGGGGCGCGCGAACGAGTCGCCGTAGGGCTCGGGGTCGACCTCGATCGTGCCGTCGTCCTTGATCTCGGCGTACAGCACGTAGGTGCCCGCGCCGAAGTTGACGACGTTCAGCAGCGAGATGTCCTCGGCCAGCTCCTGATCTGAGATGTTCAGCGCCGCGCACAGCTCGTCGACGTCCAGCAGCCGCCCGGCCCGCCCGGCGTCGATCAGCATCGAGGCGAGGGTGACGAGCCGCGCAAACCGCTCCGGGCGGATCGCGGCGTCGACCCGAGCGCCCGAGCCGCCGTCGTCCTCGTCGGCGCGTGACGGCGCCGGTCTGAGTGCGCCGTTGCCGTTGACGTGGGCCGCGCCGGCGCCGCCGGCCAGCGGGGCGGCGATCTGCGGCTCGCCGGAATGACGGTCGACGAGCAGCCCGACCCGTTCGCGCAGCTCGGCGACGAGCTGCGGCGGACCCGTGATCCGGGCGTTGGCGCCGAGTCCGAGCGTCCACGCGATCAGCTGCCGGGCGTTGGCGTACGGGGTGACGAACAGCCGGTCTTCGTCGTCGCCGGCCGGTTGGATCTCGCCGTAGTGCCCGAAGTGCCGCTGCACCTGCCACGCGATCCGGTGGCTGATCCAGACGTCGGCGACACCCTCGGGGTCGCCGAACTGCCAGTCGATCCGGTTCGCGTACGCGCGCGGATCGAAGTTGTCAGGGCGCTGGAAGTCGTGCTCGGCCTTGGTCGCGTAGCCGACCTTCCCCTGGATCCGCGACAGCCGGAACACACGGATCGCCGAGCGCTCGTGCGAGCGGCCGACGAGGTAGAACTGCCCGCCCTGGTAGAGCAGCTGATACGGGTCGACCTTGCGGGTGCCGACCTCGTCGCGCTCCATCGTGTGGTAATCGAACAGGATTGTCTTGCGGCGGAAGATCGCGGTCTCGATCTTGGCGAGACGGATCGAGAGCTCGTGACCGCCCGCCGAGCCGGTGATCCCGAGGGCGACCGTCCGCTGGGCGGGAGCGTCGAGCGGGCTCGGCCGGCCCCACGAGATCTGCTGCAGCGCCAAGCGCAACGGCTCGGCGTAGGCGAACTCGCCATCGAGCAGCTGCAGCGCCGTTCGCAGCGCGGCGAGTTCCTGATCTGAGAACTCGATCGCCGGCAGGTGGAAGTTCTCCGGCGGGAGCGAGTAGTTCTCCTGCTCGACGAGCCCGTCGACCGGCTTCTCGACGCTCAACATGATCCCCAGAGACTCGAGCTCGGAGCGGTCGGCATAGAACCGGCGCGCGAACGCGTCCTCGTTCATCACGCTGTATCCCTCGACGTCCCGACGGATCTCCGGTGCCGTCACCGGCCGCCGTTCCGCCATCAGGTAGGAGATCAGCGAGAGCTGACGGATCAGTTTCTCGGTGTCCTTTGCCATCCCCGCGGTCAACTGTAGTCGTCGCCCGCGTGACCGCTGGCGGCGGACGGGTCGCTGGACGTTTAGGCACCCGGAATTTCCGCCTTTCGCGGTCTCGCGGAGGTCAGGCGGCGCGCCGCTGAGCCGGTAGCGGCGCCGACGGCAGCGGGAAGAATGCACCGGCGCCCAGGCCTTTGTCGAATGCCGACCACTCCTGACCGGCCGGCAGCGACTTCTGCAACCGATCGAAGCTCCCCATCCGTGCGCCGAAGTTGTCGGCCATGTGCACGAGCGTCGCCTCGCGCGTGCAGGGCAGCACCGGGCTGCCGTGCTCCAGCGACCCGTGGTGGCTGAGGATGATGTGGGCGAGCGCCTCGGCGAGCTCCTCGGGGAAACCGTCGATCGTTTCGGTCGCGTGGCGCACCCGGTAGTAGCCGAGCGGGATCTCGCCGTAGAGACGGCCCTTGTCGGTCATCTCGATCGCGTCGCCGACGATCTCGTAGGCGTCGAGCTTGCCGATGTCGTGCAGGAGCGCGCCGGTCACCGCGACGTCGCGATCGATCCCGCCGAACGTCGCCGAGATCGCCGAGACGGCCTGCGCGACCGTCAGGCTGTGCTCGAGCAGGCCATGGCGGTAGGCCTGGTGGTAGCGCTTGGCGGCCGGCGCCTCGCGAAACCATGCCCACGTCTGCGTCTCGGGTCCGAGCAGCTGCGCCAGCAGCGTCCGCAGATGCCGATTCTGGATCGTCGACTCGAGCTCGCGCAGATCGGCATCGAGCACCCGTACCGGACGCGCCGGGCCGTCGACGAGTTCGTGGCGCTCGTACTCGTGCTCCGCGGCGGGGCGGATCGACGTGATCACGACACGCGCGCCGAACCGCTCATCGGTGGCGTAGGTGCCGCAGACGAACACGACCGCGCCGGCCTGGCAGGCGTCACGGACCTCGTCGACGCGGTCGAGCACGATCGCATCGACGGTCGCGGTCCGGTCGGCGAGCTTGAGTCGCAGCAGCTCGGAACCGTCACGTCTGACGCGCGGCTGCACATCGGTCAGCAGTAGTGCCGTCGCGAGCTCGCTGCCCGCCTGGAGATGTCGGAGCTCGTTCATTTGCCCGGCGACGATACGCCCGCCGCCGGACGGCACGATCGTGCGCAAAAGCCCTGCTCAAACGCACATCGGGCGGACGGATCGGCGTCCGCTGACGAAACCAACCACTAAGGTTGCGCCGTGCCCCGCTTCGGTCGCAGGCAGCGCGAGTCCGGCTCCGGCGCGACCGGGACGGTTGGATCCGATCCCGGCGAACGCGCGTTCGAAGCCGCGCTCGGCGAGGCGCAGTCCGATCTCGCCGCGGTCGCCGACGAGCTTGGCGTGCTCGACGTCGACGTCCAGTCACCGTCGGCGCCGTCGGACGCCCGGGATCGCTACGACGGGTCGCTGCGATCGTTCATGCTCGCCGGCGAACAGCTCGAGCGCGCACAGCGTCCGGCCGATCTGGTCGCGGTCGGCGCGGCGCTGGAGCGCGCGCGCTACGACCTTGCGTGCACCCGCGCGCTGCTGGACGGCGCCGATTCGGCCGCGCGCACCGCGCCGTGCCTGTTCGATCCCCGCCACGGGCTGTCGGTAGCCGAGGTGCAGTGGTCCCCGGTCCAGACCGGCGCGGCGACCCGCGGCGACACGCGGCTGGTGCCGGCCTGCGCGGCCGACGCCCGGCGCCTGGTCGACGCGGCGCGGCCGGAGGTCCGGATCGTGTCGCTCGGCGGCCGGCCAACCCCGTACTGGGACGTGCCGGTCCTGTACGGGGCGCTGCTCGTCGGCTACTACGACCGCTTCGGGGGCGCCCAGCGCCTCACGGAGCTGCTGCGCGGCACGCCGCTCGGCGACGCGCTCGCGGGCGACCGGTAGCGACCGGAGCCTCGATCTGACCAGGGAAGGAGGGGGCCCATTCCCTTGGGCCGCGGCCGCGTATCACAGGGCCGCGGCGTGTGTCGGCGTGTCCGAGCGGCCGCTGGCAGCGCGGTCAGGCCTGCTCGGACCGGCCCGTGTACGACAGTCGCAGGCGGATGTCGAAGTACCCACCTGTCCGGCTGCGCAGGGCGGGTCGGGTGACCGATGGCGCGTCAGGTCCACCGATGAGACGGACCCTTGGGATATCGCTTTCACCTGTCGCAGGCGATATCCCAAGCCCACGATCAGTCGCCGCGCCGCGCCGCGCCGTGCCGCGCCGTTGCCGTGCCGTGCCGCGCCGCGCCGCGCCGCGCTGCGCTGCGGTCCCGCGGAGTTACGCCGGGCTTGAGGATGACGAGCATCCGCGGTGCCGACCGCGAGGCGTTGCGCTCAGAGGCCGGCGGGGTGGCGCAGCACGAACGTGCTGAGGTCGGGCTCGTCGGCCGGCCGGTTTGACCAGCGCGACCCGGTCTCGGCCAGCGCGACCGTGTCGAATCGCAGCCCGGCGACGTACATGAAGGTGTGACCGGCGTTGGCGAACACCGTCACCCACTTGCCGGGGCCGGGCTTGCCCCACGACTCCAGCTCGGTCGAGTCGACCGTCGTGTCGAGCAGGTGGGCGGCGGCCAGCACGTAGCTGATCGAGCCCGAGCAGTCATACGCGGTGTCCTGGTAGGTGAGGTGACCGCCGGCGTACCGATAGGGCAGCCGTGCGATCTCGTTGCCGGCGTTGATGATCGCCTGCACCTGAGCCGGCGCCCCGGGCGGCGCGATCGCCAGCCCGTTGGGCGTCAGGGTCGCCTGGTCGGCGTTCGCGCTCATGCCGCTCTGGGCCAGCTGGGCGCGGATCTCCGCGTCGGACTCCGGGCGCGCCAGCGACACCTCCTGTGACGGGCTGGAGACGCTGACGCTGGCACTCGTGCCGGCCGGCGGCGGCGTCCGCGTCTTCGCCGCCGTCCCGGCGACCGGCTGGACCGCGTGCGGGTGGACGTGGAACGTGGGCGCCGAGGCGGTCGTGGTGCTCGACGAGCTCGACGAGCTCGACGACGAGGTGGTCGTGCCGCTGCCGGTCGTGACGACCTTCCCCTGCTGGCCGCAGCCCGCGCAGAGCGCCGCCACCGCGGCGGCGACCGGGATCAATCCACGCATGCGCACAAAATCAGTATGTCGGTGCGCCCGTGAACGGGCGCCAGGCTTTATTCGTCGAAGTGACCCGCATACAGCGCGAACACCGCCCCCAGCGGATCCGCGGCGACGGCGATCTCGCCCATTCCCTCGATCGCCATCGGCGGTGCCAGCAGCGTGCCGCCGAGCTCGGTCACCTTCGCCGCCGAGGCGGTGATGTCGGCGGTGCCGAGGTAGGCCAGCCAGAACGGCGGCGTCTCCGGCGGCATCGGCGGGCGCATGCCGCCGTTGTTGCGCCCTGCGGCGCTCTTGATCACGCGGTACTCCATCGGCCCCGGCGCGATCTCGGTGGTCCAGCCGAACAGGTCGCCGTAGAAATCCTCGGAGGCGTCCAGGTCCGGCGTCGTGAGCTCGTTCCAGGTCAGCGCGCCCGGCGCGTTGACGAGGCCGGCGCCGGGGTGCTGGCGCGGCTCCCAGACCATGAAGTAGGCACCATGCGGGTCCTGCAGGACCGCCATCCGGCCGGCGTCCATCACGTCGAACGCGGGCGTGTGGGCGCTGCCGCCCAGCGAGGTCGCTCGATCCACCGCGGCGTCGGCGCTCTCCACGGTGATGTACGAGTTCCACAGCGGCGGGGCGCCGGCATCGCGCTGCTGCTCGGGCTGCGGCGCGATCGCGGCGACCTGTTGACCGTCGACGACGGCCATCGTGTAGTAGGCGCCCTCGCCAACCGGCAGGTCCTGAAACGACCAGCCCAGCAGCTCGCCGTAGAACCGTTTGGCCGCCTCCTGGTCCGGGGTCGTCAGATCGATCCAGCTGAACGTCCCGGCGGTGTAGTGCGTGCGTAGTGGCATGGCGCGACGCTACCAGTGCGCCTAGGCCCGCGCCAGCCCCGATCCGACCCAGTCGGCCGGGCTCGCGGCGCCGCGCGGGGCGAAGAAGTAGCCGCCGCCGACCGGGGTGATGTAGTCGGTCATCGGCTCTGACTCGAGCCGCAGCTGGATCTGCTCGAACTGCCGCTTCGGGTCCTGGTTGAAGGCGACGAACAGCATCCCCTGATCCTGGTCGCCGGCCTCGTCGAAGCCGCGGTTGTAGTTGTAGGGCCGGCGCAGGATTCGCTGCTCGGCCGTCTGTGCCGTACGTGGGTTGGCAAGCCGGATGTGGGCGTTGAGCGGGATTCGCTTGCCCTCCGGGTCCTCCGGGTAGTCCGGGTTCTCGAACTCGGTGGTGCCTCCGAGCGGCGCGCCGGAGACGCGGTAGCGGCCGATCATCTGCTCCTGCTCGAGCATCCCGACCCGGTCCCAGAACTCGACGTGCTGGCGGATCGCCCTGACGACCATGTAGGTGCCGCCGGACGCGAACGCCGGCTCGTCGGCATCGGCCCAGACGAGCTGTCGCATCAGCGCATCGTCAGTCACGTCAGGGTTGGCGGTGCCGTCGCGGAAGGCGAACAGGTTGCGCGTGCTCGCATGCGGGTTGGCGTTGCGCTGGGCGGCCTGAAACCCATCCAGCGACCACCGTGGGGTGAACGTACCGGCCATCACACGCATCAGCTCGCGCACCGTGTGCACGACCGTGTCGCGCTGGCCGGCGCAGACCTGCACCAACAGGTCGCCGCCGGTCCGGCTGGGGTCCAGGCGATCGAGCGGAAAGGCGCGCATCGCGGTCAGGTGGCGCGGCTTCTTCGACGCCAGCCCGTAGCGATGATCGAACAGCGTCGCGCCGAACGCGAGCGTGACCGTCAGCGAATCGGGGGCATCGTAGGGACCGAGGATCCCGGAGTCCGGCGGCGGGTCGTCGATCTCCTCGACGCCGACCGACGTGCCCTGCGTCAGCTGGCGAATGCGGACCGACAGTTGCTGCAGCCCGAGGAACAGCTGAGTCGGCGTCTGCGCGATCGAGTCCAGCGAGACCATCGCTGCCTGCAGCTGGCGCGGGGTGAGGATCCCCGCTTGGTGCTCGCCGTCGAACGGGTAGCGGACCATCAGCTCGCGTTGGTCCACCCGCAGCGACTCGGTCGAAAGGTCGGGTGACGCGGCGGACGCGTGCGCGGAGGCGTTGCTGCCGAGCGCGACCGCTGCGCCGGCTCCCCCGGCGCCCAGCGTGGCCAACGAGCCCTTCAAGAAGCGGCGCCGGTCGACTGGGCTCATTTCGTGGTCGCCTCCCCCTGGGGGATCTTCGGGAAGGTCGTGAAGGTTTTGGTCTCGAGCGTGCCCGGCACCTGCTCGAGCGCGGTCAGCGTACCGGCGAGGGTGCCGTCGATCAGCTCCAGCTGATCGGGCGTGAGCTGGTGCAGACTCGGGTAGCCGCCGTCGCGCCGGCGAATGCTGTCGAACACCCGGCCGAGCCGGTGCAGCCAGTACTCGGAGGTGCCATACGCGTCGCCGCGGCCGGCCATGATCGGCTTCACCGTTGACAACAGCTCCTTGGTCGCGGCGACGCCGGCGGCGGTGGCGAGCACGCCGGCGCCCGACCACGGCACATCGAGGCCGGACATGAAGTCACGCTGAGCGTCCTCGAGGATCTCGTGGATCCGCAGGGTGAAATCGAGCGGGTCGACGGTGACTGCGACGAGCCCGCGCGCGAGCCGCACACGCGAGCTACGCGGATCCACCGCGGTGCTCGGCAGCTCGGCCCGCAGACGCTGTACCGCCGAGCTCAGCTTGGCCCCGAGCGGGGCGAGCGACGTGACCGGCTGGTTTGTCCACAGACCCATTTCGATCCGGTGCAGCCCGATGAAATGCGGGTCGCCGATCTCGCCCGGCATCCCCGCCAGGTCGTTGTTGAGGTCGCTCGGCAACAGGCCGTAGACCGCGCCGAGGTGCAGGTAGTCCGAGAACGCCGTCGCCCAGTCGCGCCGGGCGAGACCGCGGTTGCCAGCGCGCAACGCGACGGTCAGCGGCACGACGTCGTGTCCGAGCCTCGCCGCCCACCGCTCCGCGTAGCGCCGGTACACCGCGACCGGGCGGTCGAAGGCCGAGACTGGCAACGGCGACAGGTCCGAGACCGGGCCGCTCGCGTTGTACCCGTTCTCCATCTGCGCGACCTGGGTGCCATAGCGCTTGGCCGAGATCGACGAGTCGAACACTTTCTTCACCCGCACAGGGCCGTCACGGGACGGCGTCGGTGCCGCGACTGCCCGCTGAGCGACGGCGTCATCACCAACGGGATGGTGCGATCCCGGGATCACTGCGGCCGCGACCAGGGCGGCGACCGCCAGCAGTACGACCGCGCCGAGCCAGATCACGATTCGCCCGGGCCGGCGAGGCCGGACTCCGCCGGGGCCAGTGGCGCGGGGCAGGGCTGGGCTGGAGGAGGGGCTCTCAGACATGGTGCGCTCACGGTGCGCAGCAACTTCGCCCAAGCCGCCCAGAACTGCGCAACCGCGCCGGTTACAGTAGGCCACTGGCCGCCCGCATCGTGTTACCGAGTTGTGGCCGAATCGTGACCAGGATGATTACCGCACGGTGACCTTAAGTTCACACCGTGTGGAGCCCCGCGACGGAGGATGCCGACGCATCCGCGTCGGCGGCCGCTGATGCGGATCCTCCCTAGCAGCCGCTCGTGAGCGAAACAAAGGAGCTCCGTTGCACGCTGGCAAGAGATTGCTCGCTGGGGCCATGACGGCCGCAGCCGTGGGGGCTGCCGTGATCGGCATTTCTGTGTCCTCCGCTAGTTCTAACGACGCGCCGGGCAGCTCGGTCGCCGCGACGGCGGCCGTGGCATCCGGGGCAACGACGACGACCCCGATCAAGCACGTCGTCGTCCTGTTCGACGAGAACATCTCGTTCGACCATTACTTCGGCACGTATCCATACGCCGAGAACCTGCCGGGCGAGCCGCCGTTCCACGCGCTGCCCGACACCCCGTCGGTCAACGGCCTCAACAACACGCTGTTGACGGCCAACCCGAACCTGAACAACCCGCAGCGGCTAGGCCCCGATCAGGCGCTGACCTGCGACCAGAACCACGCGTACACCCCGGAGCAGTCCGCCTTCGACGGCGGCTTGATGGACGCGTTCGTGCAGAACACGACCGGCGGTGGATGCACCCAGCACAACAGCCCCGACTCGGGCAGCTACGGCCCGGACGGGATCGTGATGGATTACTACGACGGCAACACGGTCACCGGGCTGTGGAACCTCGCTCAGCACTTCACGCTGAACGACAACTTCTACGACACGCAGTTCGGCCCGTCATCGCCGGGCGCGATCAACGTGATCAGCGGCGACACCAACGGCGCGGTTGCCGAGGGTGGCACCAGCACCAACGTGGTTGACGGCACGCTCAACGGTGACGCCGAGCCCTATTTTGACGAGTGCTCGAACGCGACCACGCCGCTGTCGACGACGACCCTGCCGGGCTCGGGAGCGCTCGCCCCGGGCGGCGTCACCGCCGAGCTGACCGGTCCGAACATCGGCGACCTGCTCAACACCAAGGGGCTCACCTGGGGCTGGTTCCAGGGTGGCTTCACGCCCTCGTCGTACAGCAGCGGACGTCCGATCTGTGGTACCACCCACACGAACATCGGTGGCGCAGTGGTCGCCGACTACTCAGAGCACCACGAGCCGTTCCAGTACTACCAGTCGACGTCGAACCCGACGCACCTGTCGCCGGCCAGCGTCGCGCAGGTCGGCACCAGCGTGCCGGACGGTGTCAACCACCAGTACGACCTCTCCTGGTTCAACGACGCGGTCGCGGCTGGCGACATGCCCGCGGTCTCGTACCTGAAGGCCCCGGAGTACGAGGACGGCCACGCCGGCTACTCCGACCCGCTCGACGAGCAGCGGTTCATCGCGCAGGAGGTCGACCAGATCGAACAGTCTCCGGACTGGGCGAGCACGGCGATCTTCATCACGTATGACGACTCCGATGGTTGGTATGACCACCAGATGGGTCCGATCATCCGCGGCTCGCAGACGGCGTCCGACACGCTCAACGGTCCGGGCAAGTGCGGCAACACCGGGATCTCGGACACGACCACGCAGGGTCGCTGCGGCGTCGGTCCGCGCCTGCCGCTGCTGGTCATCTCGCCCTGGGCGAAGCGGAACTTCGTCGACAACACGTTCGCCGAGCAGGCCTCGATTCCGAAGTTCATCGAGGACAACTGGAACCTCGGCCGGATCGGCGGCGAGTCTGCCGACGCGGCTGCGGGAACGCTGTTGAATGCGTTCGACTTCAACCAGAGCTACGGCCACGCGCCGGCAATCATCCTCGACCCGACGACGGGTGAGGTCACGCGGACGATCCCGGCGACGGCGCCGGCAAGTTCGAGTTCGTCCTCGAGCTCGTCGACGAGCACGAGCGCGACCGCGTCCCCGGCGACCGGCTCGGGCAACGGTTCGAGCTCAGGCGGTGGCCAAGCGGTCACGGTCACGCTTCCCAAGGTGACCTGCAAGGTCAAGGTCGCCGGTGACAAGTTGACGCTGGCGTGCGCGACCAAGGGGGGCAGCAAGGACTCGACCGCGCTGCGAGTCCGGGCCTACCACGACGGTCACCTGATCGCCAACCACGCCGCGACGGTGCGCAACCACCGTGCGACGTTCGGCGTCAAGCTGACCAAGCGGCGGACCGGCAGATACCGGTTCGTGGTGTCGATCGACACCGGTGGCAAGGTCGGCAAGCTGACCCGCTCGTTCCGCATTCACTAGCAGCGCATCGACAAGCAGTCAGCAACGCGGGGCCCGGGCACTGACAGCCCGGGCCCCG
>Ga0302314_10002481_pt1 | contig 34131 bp, 36 predicted proteins | sample III_Palsa_N2_3_FD_200533 | JGI IMG/M metagenome (GOLD analysis project Ga0302314, IMG submission 200533) | Peat permafrost microbial communities from Stordalen Mire near Abisko, Sweden - III_Palsa_N2_3 | ecosystem: Environmental > Terrestrial > Soil > Palsa > Peat permafrost | place: Sweden...
CATCCAGCTCAGCCGCTCCAAGCTGGAAGCCCTGGTCGAGGACCTGGTCGCCAAGACCATCGGCCCCTGCGAGCAGGCGCTGAAGGACGCCGGCCTGAAGAAGACCGACATCGACGAAGTGGTGCTGGTCGGCGGCATGACCCGTATGCCCAAGGTCGTCGAGGCGGTGAAGGAGTTCTTCGGCCGCGAGCCGCACAAGGGCGTCAATCCGGACGAAGTGGTCGCCCTGGGCGCCGCGGTCCAGGCCGGCGTGCTGCAAGGCGACGTCAAGGACGTGCTCCTGCTCGACGTGACCCCGCTGACCCTCGGCATCGAGACGCTCGGCGGCGTGTTCACGCCGCTGATCGAGCGCAACACCACTATCCCGACCAAGCGCAGCCAGACCTTCTCCACCGCCGACGACAACCAGTCGGCCGTGACCATCCGGGTCTTCCAGGGCGAGCGGCCGATGGCGGTGGACAACAAGATCCTGGGCCAGTTCGACCTGGTCGGCCTTCCGCCCGCCCCGCGCGGCGTGCCGCAGGTCGAGGTCACCTTCGACATCGACGCCAACGGCATCGTCAACGTCTCGGCCAAGGACAAGGCGACCAACAAGGAACAGTCGATCCGCATCCAGGCGACTGGCGGCCTTTCCGAGGCCGACATCCAGAACATGGTCCAGGAAGCCGAGGCTCATAAGGCCGACGATGAAAAGCGCAAAGCGACGGTCGAGGCGCGCAACCAGGCCGATGCGGCGGTGCATTCCACCGAAAAGGCCATGGCCGAGCACAGCGACAAGATCAGCGCTGAAGACAAGACCGCCATCGAGACGGCGATCGCCGACCTGAAGGCCGCCCTGGAAGGCGAGGACGCCGAGGCGATCTCTGCCAAAACCCAGACCCTGCTGCAGGCGTCGATGAAGCTGGGCGAGGCCATGTACAAGGCCCAGGCCGGCGAAGCCGACGGCGAGGCCCCCAAGGCCGACGACGGGGTTGTCGACGCCGAGTTCGAGGAAGTCGACGACGAGCAGAAGTCGGCGTGACGATCCATCGCGGGGGCGCGACTTGTCCTTCTTCGGCAAAAGCGCTCATTGCGAAGTCCGTTCCGATGGCCCACATCCAAACGGGGCCATCGGGGCGGAACGATCGATGCGACGGTTTAGTAAAGGTCTGACGCTGTGATGCAGCGCGATTATTACGAAGTGCTCGGCGTTGAGCGCAGTTGCGGCGAGGGCGACCTGAAGATCGCCTACCGCAAGCTCGCGATGGAGCACCACCCCGACCGCAACAACGGCTGCGAGGAGGCCGAGGGTCGGTTCAAGGAAATCAACGAAGCCTATTCGGTGCTCTGCGACGCGCAGAAGCGCGCGGCCTATGACCGATTCGGTCATGCCGGGGTGAACGGCGCCAGTGGCGGCGGGGCCGGCTTCAACGACGTCCACGATATCTTCAACGAGGTGTTCGGCCAGGCCTTTGGCGACATGTTCGGCGCCGGTCGCGGTCGCCAGAACAACGGCCCGGCGCGCGGCCAGGACCTGCGCTACGACCTGGAGATCACCCTGGAGCAGGCCTATGCCGGCGCCGAGGTCGAGATTTCGGTTCCCGCAGCCATGGCCTGCGAGAGCTGCAAGGGCTCCGGCGCCAAGCCCGGCACCAGCCCGACCCAGTGCGGAACCTGCAACGGCGCCGGCCGCGTGCGCGCCACGCAGGGCTTCTTCTCCATCGAACGCGCCTGCCCGCGCTGCGGCGGCCTCGGCCGTCTGGTGCTCGATCCCTGCCGCGATTGCCATGGCCACGGCCAGGTCAGGCTTGAGCGCACGCTCTCGGTGCGCATCCCCTCCGGCGTCGACGATGGCGCGCGCATCCGCCTTTCCGGCGAGGGCGATTCCGGCGCGCGCGGCGGCCCGCGCGGCGACCTCTACATCTTCCTGTCGGTGAGGCCGCACGAACTGTTCGAACGCGACGGCCTCGACCTGCTCTGCAGCGTGCCGGTGCCGATGTTCACCGCCGTGCTTGGCGGCGAGATCGACGCGCCGTGCCTCTTGGGCGGCGAGAATTGCGACGGCAACTGCAGGATCAAGGTCAAGGTGCCCGAAGGCGCCCAGACCGGCTCGATCGTACGGCTGAAAGGCCGCGGCATGCCGTCGCTGCGCTCGCGCGACCGCGGCGACCTGATGGTCGAGCTGATGGTCGAGACCCCGACCAAGCTCACCGCGCGTCAGAAGGAACTGGTGCGCGAACTGGCCGGCATCTGCGACGAGCGCCAGCATCCCCGTACGCGCGGCTTCTTCACCAAGGCCAAGCATTTCTGGGACGGCGTCACCGGGACCGACACCAAGACGGCTTAAGGCTTAGGCAGCGAGCCAGCCCTGCAGGTCCGGCCAGCGGTAGAGCACCGAGGCCACCACCGCGCCGCCGACATATTCGTTGCCGACATCCTCGCGCCGGCCGCCCATCCGCTCGTAGAAACCGCGCGCCTTCAGATTGTCCCGCAGCACCCAGACCACGAGGGAAGTCGCCCCCCGCGCCGCCATCACCCGCGCCGCGGCGGTGAAAAGCTCGCGGCCGAGACCGTGACCCTGGGCGGCCCTCAGCACATAGAGCGTCGTGACCTCGGCTTCGACGCCCGTGCGCGAGCGCCTGGACCGCTCGGCCGAGACATAGCCGACAAGGCCCTTGTGGCCCTCCGCCGCCAAGGTCGCCTCGCGGGTCGACAGCAGCCTTTGCCGCCAGCGATGCTCGTGCAGGGCGCTCGACATCCGCTCCAGATAGACGCTGGGCAGGATGCCGGCATAGGTCTCGCGCCAGGCATCGACGTGCACGCGCGCCAGGGCCGCGGCGTCCGAAGGGCCGGCCGGAGCAATGGCGTAGGTGAGTTCGCGCTGCATAGCAGCATAGAGGTCGTCCCAGCCGAAGACTTCGTCAAGAGCCCTGCGGACGCTTGACCGGCGGGTGTGGCCGAACGACCATCATGCCATGCCGGCGGCGCTCTACATGGACGCGGTGATCACCCCCAATCGGTCCTTGCCGCTCAAAGGCTTCTATTGGTTGATCGGCGCCCTGGTCGTGTTCAACCTGATCACCGCGGCCTTCTTCCTGGCCATCGGAGCCATTCCCGTGCCGGTCTTTCTCGGCTTGGATGTGCTGGGCGTGTTGATCGCCTTCCGCGCCTCCTACGTCAGCGGACGACTGGCCGAGCGGGTCCAGGTCTCGGCCGAGGAGGTGCGCGTGGCCTATGAGGCGCCCGGCCGCTCGCGCACCGTCTGGCGCTCGCCGACCGCCTTCACCGCCGTGGCCGTCGAGTTCGCCGGCGAGCACGATGCGCGGGTGCGCCTTCGCCTCTCCAGCCGGCGGCTGACCGTCGCGCGCGCCTTGAGCCCCAAGGAGCGCGGCGACTTCGCCGCGGCGTTGGAGCGCGCCATCGCGGCGGCGCGGGCCGAGCGTTATTAGCTGAAGTGTGCGGGTTCGACGATTGAGCATTCCTTCTCCCCTCGCGGGAGAAGGTGGCGGGTCTTAAGACCCGTCGGATGAGGGGCCGCGCCATGCTATCCCAATAGGATCAGATGATGCGATCTGCCGACTAGGCGGGGCGAACTACAAACGAACCACCCCACTTCAAACCAGCAATTTCCACAGCCTCGCGGACGTAGCCAAGCGCTTCGTAAGCCTTGTTATTGGTGGCTACAAAGTAGCCGCTCTTAAGCTGCGCCGAATGCGTTTCAGGGTGTGGTAGATCGTACAGATCGGCATGCGCGCGAGCTACCGGCCGCTTGCTACGCTTTCTTCGAGTCGAAAGAATCTCGAGCGTACCCGGACGTTCATCCTCGATGAGGTTGAGCCCATGGATCAACATTTGCGTCGCCGAACCCACGCGGTAAACAGCGCCCGTTGTTTCGATCTCGTAGACCTGCCCCACGCGTTTCGCTTCACCGAGCAACGATACGATACGTTTAGGCTCCGACTTTTCGCACGCGATTGATACCAGCTTCTCCTCGGCGAAGTCGAAGCGAGCAGCCGGTGATGGAAACGTGCCCGTTACCAGCCCGAATTGAACGTCCAGCCAGACATGAGAGCCTCCAAGCGCATCAGCACCCGCGAGCGCCGAAGTGAGCGATTCCATGCGAGCTACCGCGGCCATGCAAGCCTCCGTTTGCTTTAGGAGCCTTATAAGGCTTGTTGTTGGATACGGCAAGCCAATGCCAACGATCGGTGCGGCCCCTCATCCGACCGGTCTCCGCCCGGCCACCTTCTCCCGCGAGGGGAGAAGGAGTCGGGATGCATTTCCTACCGCTTCTTGAATTCCAGGCTCTTGTTGACGATCACCCGGGCCAGGGTCGCGCCGGGGAAGAAGATGTTGGCGGTCTCGACCGTGACGTCGAACAGGAACTTCGGCTCCATGATCTTGCCCAGATAGGTCTCGAAAGTCTCGCCGCCGGGCCTGGCGACCCCGGTCAGGGCGTCGTACTCGACCACCGCCTCCTTGCCCTGGCGGCGATAGCGGAAGGCATAGACCGGCCGGAAATAGAGATCGACGCTCTCGATCCGCACCGTCTCCTCCAGCACCCGGTCGGCGTCGATTTTCGACAGCATGGCCGCGACCACCTCGCGGATGATCATCGAGGACTTGGCTTCCGGCGGCACGACGATGGTCCCGCTCTTGGCGATTTCGTTGAGTTCGTCGGAGGTTGCGACCTCGCCGCCAAACTTCACATAGACCGACATGTCGGCCAGGACCGCCTTGGAGAGACCGTCGTAGAAGAATTCCTTATGGGTCTCCTCGCGGCAGGATTCGAGCCCGGTGATCGAGAAGGCGCCGGCGGAGACCGGCTTGGTCTCGGGCCCCAGCGCCACCGACCGCACCTCGGGCGCGACCTTGACCGTGTAGGAGCGGGTACGCTCATAGGCGTAGGTCGCCGTCGCGGTCAGCCGCCAGAAGGGCTGCAGGCGGCGCTCCTTGTAGACCAGTTCGAACTCGTCATCCTTCGGCTTGCCGAGCAGGCCCGACATGCGCGCCAGCGCCCCGAAGGCGTCCACCCGCTTGGCCCAGGCGCGGGCCTGCGCGCCCTCCATTGTCGACGGATCGGGCAGGACCAGGACGCGTTCTTCGGCGAGCTCGACGTTCATCAGCGCCTATCAACGTCGAATCGAGGCGGCCGCGCAAGGCGGCGCTTGCGTAAGCCTAAAGGATGAACCGCGACAGGTCGGCGTTCTGCGACAGGGCCTCGACGCGATCGCGGACATAGGCGCCGTCGATGGTGATGGTCTCGCCGGAGCGGTCGCCGGCGGTGAAGCTGATCTCCTCGACCACCTTTTCCAGCACCGTCTGCAGGCGCCGGGCGCCGATATTCTCCACCGCCCCGTTCACCGCCACGGCGGCGTCGGCCAGGGCGTCGATAGCGTCAGCGGTGAAGGTCAGGGTCACGCCCTCAGTCGCCATCAGGGCCTGGTTTTGCCGGATCAGATTGGCTTCCGGCTCGGTCAGGATGCGGCGGAAATCGTCGCGGGTCAGCGGCTTCAGCTCGACCCGGATCGGCAGGCGCCCCTGCAGCTCGGGCAAGAGATCCGACGGCTTGGCGACATGGAAGGCGCCGGAGGCGATGAACAGCACATGATCGCTCTTCACCGGCCCGTACTTGGTCGAGACGGTCGTGCCCTCGATCAGGGGCAACAGATCGCGCTGCACCCCCTCGCGGCTGACATCGGCGCCGGCGCGGTCGGAGCGGGAGGCGACCTTGTCCAGCTCGTCGATGAAGACGATACCGCTGGTCTCGGCCAGGGCCAGCGCCTCCTGGGTCAGGGCTTCCTGGTCGAGCAGCTTGTCGCTCTCCTCGGCGATCAGCGGCGCGTAGGCCCCGGCGACGGTGGTCTTGTGGGTCTTGGTGCGGCCGCCAAAGGCCTTGGACATCATGTCTGAGAGGTTCAACACGCCAACGGACGCGCCCGGCTGGCCCGGAATCTCGAAGCCGCCGAGCGGCGAGCCGGTATCGGCCAGGGTGAGCTCCACCTCCTTGTCGTCCAGCTCGCTGGCGCGGAGCTTCTTGCGGAAGCTGTCGCGGGTCGCCGGGCCTGAGCCTGGCCCCACCAGAGCGTCGAGGATGCGCTCCTCGGCGGCGGCCTCGGCGCGGGCGCGTACGGCGCCGCGACGCTTCTCGCGCACCATGCTGAGGGCCTGTTCGACCAGGTCACGCATGATCTGGTCGACGTCGCGGCCGACATAGCCGACCTCGGTGAACTTGGTCGCCTCGACCTTCAGGAAGGGCGCCTGGGCCAGCCGCGCCAGGCGCCGGGCGATCTCGGTCTTGCCGACCCCGGTCGGGCCGATCATCAGGATGTTCTTCGGCGTGATCTCGTCGCGGATGGATTCCGGCGCGTGCTGGCGGCGCCAGCGGTTGCGCAGCGCCACGGCCACGGCGCGCTTGGCCTCCACATGGCCGACGATGAAGCGGTCGAGTTCGGAGACGATCTCGCGCGGGGAAAACTCGGTCATGAGGCCCCTTAGGCGCTGAGGGTTTCGACCACCAGCGAAGTGTTGGTGTAGACGCAGATCTCGGCGGCGATAGCCATGGCGCGGCGGGCGATGTCCTCGGCCGTGAGGTCGAACGCCATCAGCGCGCGGGCCGCGGACAAGGCGAACTGGCCGCCGGAGCCGATGGCCGCGACGGCGTATTCAGGCTCCAGCACGTCGCCGGAGCCGGTGACCGTATAGAGGTTGGTCTTGTCGGCGACGATCAGCATGGCCTCCAGCCGGCGCAGGTAGCGATCGGTGCGCCAGTCCTTGGCGAGATCGACGCAGGCGCGGGACAGCTGCTCCGGATACTGCTCCAGCTTGACCTCGAGCCGCTCGAGCAGGGTGAAGGCGTCGGCGGTGGCGCCCGCGAAGCCCGCGATCACCCGGCCGTCGGCCAGGGTGCGCACCTTGCGCGCATTGCCCTTCACCACGGTCGCGCCTTGGGTCACCTGGCCGTCGCCGGCGATGACGGTCTGGCCACCCTTGCGCAGCGCCAGGATCGTGGTGCCATGCCAGTCCGGAAAAGTGTTATCGCTCATGGGGCGCATGTGGCGGGCGCGAGGTCCTGGGTCAAGGTCGGATGAGCTTCAGCGACGAGGAGGTCGACCGCTACGCCCGCCACCTGGTGCTGCGCGAGATCGGCGGGCCGGGACAGCAGGTGCTGAAGGCCGCCAGGGTGCTGATTGTCGGCGCCGGAGGCCTCGGCGCGCCCGCGGCCCTCTATCTGGCGGCGGCGGGCGTCGGCGCGATCGGCCTTGTCGATCCGGACATCGTGGCGCTGTCCAATCTGCAGCGACAGATCCTCTATGCGGCTGCCGACATCGACCGGCCGAAGGTCGAGGCGGCTGCCGAGCGGCTGGCCGGATTGAACCCCAATGTCGCGGTAACGCCCATAACCGCGCGCCTGACCCAGGAGAATGCCGCCGAACTGGTCCGGCCCTATGACCTGGTGCTGGACGGCACGGACGACTTCGCCACCCGGTTCGCGGTCAACGCCGCCTGTCTGGCCGAGGGAAGGCCGCTGATCTCAGGCGCCATCGGCCGCTGGACCGGCCAGGTCGGGGTGTTTTCAGGCAAGCCCTGCTATCGCTGCCTGGTGCCCGAGGTCCCTCCGGAAGCCGAAACCTGCGCCACCGTCGGCGTCGTCGGCGCCCTGGCCGGGGTGATCGGGTCGATGATGGCGCTGGAGGCGATCAAGCTGATCACCGGCGCCGGTGACAGCCTCAAGGGGCGGCTGCTGATCTACGACGCCCTCGCCGCCGAGACCCGCACCGTCCGCGTCGGCGCCGATCCGGCCTGCCCGGCCTGCGGTTAGGTGGTCGCCGGCCCCAGGGCCGAGCCCATCACCGCCTCGACCATCTCGGCGTGGGTCATGGGCTCGTACATGAAGGGCTTGAAGCGGCCGGCCTGGTCCAACGCCAGAAACCCGTGGCTGGTCGAAAACATCAGCACCGCGCGGACCTTGACCTCTTTTTTGTCAGCCTCCGGGAAAGCGACCTCTATGGCGCGCCAGAGCAGGTGGTAGGAGCGATCGGCGGGAGGGATCAGCACGGCCGGCGGCGGGTTGCGATTGAGCAGATCGCTCTGAAACATCAACCGGTAGAGCCCTGGCCGGCGCGTGGCGAAGCCGAAAAAGGCCTTGCCCGCCGCGCGCAGTTTGGCGCGGCCGTCGCCGGGCGTGGCCAACGCCGCCTCGTATTCGGCGTTCAGATCATCGAATCCGCGCGCAGCGACGGCGGCCAGCAGGGCGTCGCGATCCTCAAAGTGTCGGTAGGGCGCGGCGCGCGACACGCCCAGCGACTGGGCCAGGTCGCGCAGCGACACCGCTTCCGCGCCGCCCTGTTCGATCAGGGTCAGCGCGCCGGCGACCAGGGCGTTGGCGAGATCGCCGTGATGGTAGGCGGACTTGGCCACGGCCGAGTGTTGACACGGCTTACATCGGTGCGCAACGCGCAAGGCTAGGATCGTTGTGGCGGGGTCAGAAAGAGGATGAAGGCGACAGGGGCGCGGCTAACGCCCCAGAAACGGTGGCTGAGCGTGATCGGGACCTTGATCGTCCGGGGCGTCGAAAACCGCGCCGCGGCGCCGAGGCAGATCGCATCGTCGCTTTCGCAGGCCGCCAGCAGGCCGCCCTGAGCCAGGCGCCGGGGCGTCACCCACGGCGCCTGGCCATAGTCGAACTGGATGAAACTGTGCGGCCGATCGGGGCTGTAGAAAGCGATCGCGCCGGGATAGCGCATTTCGCCGGCCACATAGGCCAGGGGCCGGCCAGTGACATGACGCCAGACCTGCGTGGCGTCCCGCGCCAGCTCTATCTGCGGCAGCGCCACGCGCGGGTCCTTGGAGACTCGGATCATCCCGTAGGCGACCAGCGGTGAGGCGGCCAGCGCGACCAGCGACAGGCCGACGGCGAACTGGACGGAGCGCTTGGCCAGCCGGCGATCGTCGCGCAGGCCGACAAGCTCGATCACGGTCAGGGGCGCGAGGCTGAAGACGCCGATGGCCATGTTGGATGATATCTTCAGGTGCAGGATCAGGCCGAACATCGCCGTGAACAGCAGCGGCGACCAGGCGAGAGCCAGAAGGACGCGGAAGCGTGGATCGCGCCAACGTGCGCGGGTCGCGGCGATCCAGGCCTTGGGGCCAGTCCGGCTCACGGCCAGGATCAGGACAAGCACGACCACCTGGTAGCCAAGGCAGGCGCCGATCGTATTCAGGGCATACCGCGCCGGCAGGACCCAGTCGGACTTGGCGATGGCGTGGGTGGCGCTGAGGCTGGTCGCGTAATGGACGGAGCGGAAATTGTTCTGGAACAGCCACCAGACGTGCGGTGAGAACAGCATCGCCCCGACCGCCAGCGACACGTAAGGGGCGGGAGAGGTGAAGTATCGCCGGCGCTCCGGATGCAGGACGGCGGCTAAGAGGCAGCTCATCCCGAGGATGACCGCGTAGTACTTCGACAGCATGGCCGCCGCCATCAGGACGCCGAACCAGACGGCGTCGCTCAGCTTGCGCTCATCGATGGAGCGCATGAAGGCGTGCAACGCCCAGGGCCAGATCGAGAGAAAGATCGAATTGGCGTTAAATTTCAAGGCGAGGAAGGTGTAGAACGGCGTCAGCACCAGCAGCACCGTCGCCGCGATCCGCCGGTTGCCCGAGGTGAAATCGCCGGCCAGCCACCAGGCTCCCAGCAGTCCAACCCCCGCATTCAGTAGGGCCAGAAGGTCGAACGACCAGGTCGTGCGCGGCATGACCGCAAACCAGCCGCCGGCGATCCAGGCCCAGAAGGGCGGATGCTGGTTGTAGCCGAGTTGGAACTCCTGACCCCAGACATAGGCCTCGGACATGTCCTGATGGATGGCCACCGGCAGGTCCGAAATCCCGGCATAGGTCGCCCAGACCGCGACGAAGGCGGCGAAACAGCCGGCCAGGAACCAGGGATCGGCCCGGCCGGCGAAGCGGTAGCGCATGGACGCCTTGTGCAGATAGTCGGGCAGCGAAAGGCTGACGGCCGTCTTGCCTCGGGCTTCTGGGGGAATGTGCAAGACGGGCTACAGCATCGAGGGGATGACGCGGTCCGGCGGCTTGTGGCCGTCCAGGAAGGTGCGGATGTTGATCATCACCTTTTCGCCCATCTCGATGCGGGCCTCGACCGTCGCCGAACTCATATGCGGCAGGAGCACCACGTTCGGAAGCTTGAGCAGATGCGGATTGATGCTCGGCTCGTGCTCGAACACGTCCAGCCCAGCGCCGCCCAGTTCGCCGGCCTGCAACATATTGGCCATGGCCGCCTCGTCGATCACCTCGCCGCGGGCGGTGTTGACCAGGATGGCGTGCGGTTGGAGCAGTTTCAGCCGCCGCGCCGACAGCAGGTGATAGGTGCCCGGCGTGTGCGGGCAGTTGAGCGAGACGATGTCCATATGGGCCAGCATCTGGTCGAGGCTGTCCCAATAGGTGGCGCCCAGATCTTCCTCGATCACCCGGCCGACTGGTTTTCGGTTGTGATAGTTGATCCGCAGCCCGAAGGCCCTAGCCCGGCGGGCCAGGGCCTGGCCGATCCGGCCCATGCCGACGATGCCGAGGCTGGCGCCTTTCAGCCGCTTGCCCAGCATCCAGGTCGGCGACCAGCCGGCGAACTCGCCCGCCTGGGCGATATTGGCGCCCTCCACCAGCCGCCGGGCCACGGCCATGATCAGGGCCATGGTCATGTCGGCGGTGTCCTCGGTCAGCACGCCCGGCGTATTGGTCACCGCAATGCCCCGGGCGTGGGCGGCTTCGACGTCGATATGGTCCACCCCAGCGCCGAAATTGGCGATGATGCGCAGGCGCGGGCCGGCCGCCTCGATCAGCGCCTTGTCGATCTGGTCGGTGATGGTGGGCACCAGAACGTCCGTATCCGCCACCGCCGCCGCCAGGGCCGCGGCGTCCATCGGCCGGTCATCATCGTTCAGGATCACGTCGAACAGCTCGCCCATCCGCGCCTCGACCGGCTCGGGCAGCTTGCGCGTGACGACGACTTTCGGCTTGCGGTCGGTCATGGTTGAGGTTCGAATTGTACGCTTGGGGCTCGCGGGCGCGTGCAACGCTTGCGCGCGCCCGCTTTGGGCGGCTTGTAGCAAACGGGCCATGCGGGGCCAAGGCGGGAGGCCAGGGCTTGGAGGACGGGGTGGGCAAGCGAGCGCGGCGGGGCGGTCACTGGGCGATCGGCGCCCTGGCGATGGGCGTTTTGTTGCTCCAGGCCGGCCAGGGGCTCAGTGCTGACGAGGATCGCCCGACGCCCTCCGGCCTGCCGGTGCCGCGCTATGTCTCGCTGAAGTTCGACAAGGTGAACGCCCGCTCCGGTCCGGGCGACGACCACCGACTGCTCTGGGTCTATCACGTCAAGGGCCTGCCGGTTCAGGTGGTGGCCGAGTCCAACGAGTGGCGGCGCATCTGCGACCCGGACGGCTCGCTCTCCTGGGTGCACGAACGCACCACCGATGGCCATCGCACCGTGATGCGCACCCAGGCCGGACCCGCGCCCATCCTGCAAAGCCCGCACGTCAACGCCACGGTGACGGCCTATCTGGCCTCTCGCGCACTCGCCGCCGTCGACCGCTGCGCCAAGGGCTGGTGCAAGGTGCATGTGGGCGCGGCGGCAGGCTGGATCGACGCCGGCGCCGTCTGGGGTGCGGCCGAGGCGCCTCAATGTCGTTGAGGCGGACGAGGCCGACGTGCTACCCGTAACGAACTCCTTATCGGCGGCGATGGCCGCGTCTGGCGAGCAACGCATGACGGCCTGGACCACGAAGTCACAGTTCGAGAAGGAGGATCTGCTCGCCTGCGCTCGCGGCGAGCTGTTCGGCCCAGGCAACGCCCAGCTGCCGAACCCGCCGATGCTGATGTTCGACCGCATCACCGAGATCACCAGCCAGGGCGGCGCCCACGGCAAGGGCTTCATGCACGCCGAACTCGATATCGACCCGGATCTGTGGTTCTTCCAGTGCCACTTCCTGGGCGATCCGGTCATGCCAGGGTGCCTGGGCCTGGACGCCATGTGGCAGCTGGTCGGCTTCTTTCTGGCCTGGGCCGGCGGACCCGGTCGCGGTCGCGCGCTCGGCGTCGGCGAGGTCAAGTTCACCGGTCAGGTGGCGCCGAAGATCAAGCGCGTCACCTACAAGATCGATATGAAGCGCGTTATTATCCGCAAGCTGGTCATGGGCGTTGGCGACGGGGTGATGGAGGCCGACGGCCAGCCCATCTACGAAGCCAAAGATCTTCGCGTCGGCCTGTTCGACGCCAAGGACCTGATCTGACCGGGGAAGATTGAAATGCGCCGGGTCGTCATCACGGGATTGGGCATCGTCTGCCCGATCGGAAACACCGCCGACGAGGTCACCGCCTCGTTGCGCGAGGCGCGTTCGGGCATCGTCGCCGCGCCGGAATACGCCGAACTGGGCTTTCGCTGCCAGGTGCACGCGCCCTCGGTGATCGATTGGGAGTCGATGATCGATCGCCGCGCGGCCCGCTTCCTCGCCCCCGGCACGGCCTATGCCCACCTGGCGCTTGACCAGGCGATCGCCGACGCGGGCCTGGAAGAGGCCGAGGTTTCCAACGAACGCACCGGCTTGATCGTCGGCTCCGGCGGCACCTCGACCCGCACCATTGTCGAGGCGGCCAACACCACCCGCGAAAAGGGTCCCAAGCGCATCGGCCCGTTCGCCGTGCCCAAGGCGATGAGCTCCGGCCCCTCGGGCGTGCTCTCGACCTGGTTCCGCATCAAGGGAATCAACTATTCGATCTCCTCGGCGTGCGCGACCTCGACCCACTGCATCGGCGCGGCGGCCGAGCAGATCCAGTTCGGCAAACAGGACATCGTCTTCGCCGGCGGCTGCGAGGAGCTGGACTGGACGCTGTCGGACCTGTTCGACGCCATGGGCGCCATGTCCAGCCGCTACAATAACCGCCCCGAGGTCGCCAGCCGCGCCTATGACGCCGGCCGCGACGGCTTCGTCATCGCCGGCGGCGCGGGCGTCGTGGTGCTGGAGGAACTCGAACACGCGAAAGCGCGCGGCGCGAAAATCTACGCCGAGATCACCGGCTATGCGGCCAACTCCGACGGCTACGATATGGTGGCGCCTTCCGGCGAGGGCGCGGTGCGCTGCATGCGCGCGGCGATGGAAGCCGCCGGCGGGCGCAGGATCGACTATCTGAACCCGCATGGCACCTCGACCGAGGTCGGCGACCTGCGCGAGATGGAAGCCGTCCGCGAGACCTTCGGCGAGGAGATCCCGCTGATCTCCTCGACCAAGTCGCTGACCGGGCACAGCCTCGGCGCGGCCGGCGCGCAGGAGGCGATCTATTGCCTTTTGATGATGCAGGCCGGTTTCGCCTGCGAGAGCGCCCATATCGAGACCATCGACCCGGCCTTCGCCGACCTGCCGATCCTGCGCGAGCGCAAGGACATGGCGCTGGAGACCGTCATGTCGAACGGCTTCGGCTTCGGCGGCACCAACGGCACCCTGGTGATGAGCCGCGTCGACGACTGACGGCGCGCCTGCTAGGCAGAACCCAACAACAGAAAGACGGGAGGCTGAACTTGGCCGACGAATTCGACCTGCCCAAGGGCGAGCTGATGAAGGGCAAGAAGGGCCTGATCATGGGGCTGGCCGACAGCCACTCCATCGCCTTCGGCATCGCCCAGCAGATGGCCGCCCAGGGCGCCGAACTGGCGATCACCTACATGGAGTCGAACGAGCGGCGGGCCAAGCCGCTGGCCGAGAGCGTCGGCGGCCTGCCCATCGCCTGCGACGTGAGCGACGACGCCTCGATGGATGCGGCCTTCGCCCAGGTCGAAAAATCCCTCGGCACGCTCGACTTCATGGTCCACGCCATCGCCATGGCCAATCGCGAACAGCTGATGGGCTCGTTCGTCGAGAACACCACGCGCGACGGCTTCCACTTCGCGCTCGACATCTCGGTCTACAGTTTTGTCGATGCGACCCGCCGCGCGGCCAAGCTGATGCCGAACGGCGGCTCGATCATGACCCTGACCTATCTCGGCGCCGAGCGGCCCATGCCCAATTACAACATGATGGGCGTAGCCAAGGCGGCGCTGGAATCGGCCGTGCGCTCTGCGGCGCGCGACCTGGGGCCGGAGAAGATCCGCGTCAACGCCATCTCGGCCGGGGCGATCCGAACCCTGTCGCTGGCCGGCATTTCGGGCGGCCGCCAGATGCACGCCAAGAGCGCCGCGCTCAGCGCGCTCAGGGAGAACACCGCCGTCGAGAGCGTCGCCGGCTGCGCCCTCTGGCTGGCCTCCGACCTCGGCCGCTCCGCCACCGGCGAGATCGTCCACGTCGATGCCGGCATCCACATGATGGGGCCGCCGGAAGAGCTGCTCTAGTCGCCCGCCGCTACCGGTCGGGGCGAAGCACGGTCAGCTGGCGTGGACCGGCGTTGGCGGCGGCGTGAGCCACAGCTTCGTTGGCGTCGTCCAGGCCGAACTCGGTCAACTCGTATTCGTTGAGGTCGATCAGTCCGCCCCGGACCATCCGCACCATCCGGGGAATGGCCTCCTTCCGGTACATCCAGACGCCGCGCACGGTGGTCTCGTTGTGCATCAGCCAATTGTAGTTCAGCCCGAGATCGCCCTCGGCCCCGCGCAGGCCGCCCATCAGCATCACCCGCCCACCGAGCCGCACCGAAAGCACGGCCGCGCGCACCTGCGCCGCCGACGCCTCCCGCGGCAGGAAGTCGAGCACCAGGTCGATCGGCCCGCCGGCCGCTTCGACGATTAGCCGGCGGTCGTCTTCCTCGACGCCGGTCATCTGCACAGGCCGCACCCTCGGTCCGAAGCGCCGCGCCATATCCTCCAGCGTGCGCCCGTTGCGGCCGGCGGCCACGATGCGGCCGGCGCCCATGGCCAGCGCCACCGCGACGCCGGCCCCGCCGAAACCGCCGGTGGCGCCATTGACGACCAGGGTTTCGCCGGCTTTCAGATCGCCGGCGATGAGACCGCCGAAGGGGACCAGGAGCCGGCCAAGCGCCGCCCAGCGGCCCGCCTCCGCCGGGTCGATATCGCCGATCGGCGTGGCGTTCTCGGTCGGGACCCGCATCTGCTCGGCGAAGGAGCCGTCATGATAATAGGCATGCAGCGGCCGGGCGGCCTCGGTCCGGTAGGTCCAGCCCAGCAAGATCTGCTCAGGGCTCGCGATGTCGTCGCGCGAGCGGATCGTCGAATCGCAGAAGACCCAGTCGCCCGCTTTCAGGCGGGTGGAATCCGGCCCCGTCGCGCGCACCCGGCCGACGCCTCCCGGTCCGGGGACCACCGGCGTATCGAGCAGATAGTTGCGCGACCCGTTGAAAACGTTGGCGGCGTAGCTGGTGACGCCGGCGGCGACAACATCGACGATGACCTCGCCCGTGCCCAGCACGGGGTCGGGCAGCGTCTCGATGGCGAGTGGTTGGCCGAAGGCATTCAGGACGGCGGCTTTCATAGGGACCTCTTCGGCAGCGGATAACCGCCATCCTAGCATCCGTTTCGCATGCCGTTCAGGCCTGGTATTATCCTGGGATTGACAGGCCCATCCTCGAAGGCGCGGCGAGATGACGGAACAGCTGGCGGTCGATTCGAAGCGGCGCGAACTTGGCGACTTCCTGCGCGCGCGGCGCAGCCGCTTGAGCCCGGAGAGCGTCGGCCTTCCACGCCATCGCCAGCGGCGCACGCCGGGCCTGCGCCGCGAGGAGGTGGCCGAACTCGCCGGCATCGGGGTCGACTGGTACATCCGCCTGGAACAGGGCCGGCCGGTGACGCCGTCGGCCGGCACGGTCGACGCGCTGGCCCGGGCGCTGCGGCTGACCGAGCTGGAACACCAGCATCTGCGCGCGCTGGCCGGCGGCGGCGGGCGCAAAGCCTTCCAGCCCGAGATCGCGCCAACCGCCTTGATCAGCCTGCTCACGAGCCTGAGCCAGCCCGCCTACATCACCGGCCGGCGCCGCGACCTGGTGGCCTGGAACGCCGCGGCCGACGATGTCTTCGGCTTCGACCAGCTCGCCGAGGACGAGCGCAACATCCTGGTCTCGATGCTGACCGTGCCGCGCAGCCGCGACCTGTTCGGGCCGGGCTGGGCCGAGGAGGCGCAGCGGATGGTCGCCAAGTTCCGCGCCACCCACGACCTCTGGGCCGGCGATCCGGCCTTCGTGGCGCTGTTGCGGCGCCTGCGCGAGGGCTGCCCGGAATTCGAGGCCTGGTGGGAGCGCCACGACATCCGCCGTCCCGCCTCCGGCCGCAAGACTCTGCACCATCCGACCAGGGGCGTGATCGCCTTCGACCATGCCAGCTTCCAGGCCAATGACGATCCGGGCCTGAAGCTGGTGATCTACACGCCGGTCGCGGCGAACTGACTAGAGCCGGCTGAGCACCGCGTCGGCCATTTCGGTGGTCGACATGGTCCCGCCTATGTCGCGGGTGCGCGCGCCGCCGTCCAGCGCCGCCTTGACCGCGGCATAGAGCCGGTCGGCCAGGTCGGGGCGATCCAGAGACCAGCGCAGCGCCATCTCGAACGACAGGATGGCCGCCAGCGGATTGGCCCAGCCGTTTCCGGCGATATCGGGGGCCGAGCCGTGGATCGGCTCGTAGAGGCCGGGCTTGCCGGGCGCGCCGAGGGCGGCCGAGGGCAGCATGCCCAGCGAGCCGGTCAGCATGGCCGCCTCGTCCGACAATATGTCGCCGAACAGGTTGTCGGTGACGATGACGTCGAACTGGGCCGGGTTGCGCACCAGCTGCATGGCGGCGTTGTCGGCCAGCATGTGCTCGAGCTCGACATCGGCGAACTCGCGGGCGTGCAGGTCGGTGACCACCTCGCGCCAGAGCACGCCGGTCTCCATCACATTGGCCTTCTCGCACGAGGTCACCTTGTTCTTGCGCCCGCGCGCCATCTGGAAGGCGACGCGGCTGACCCGCTCGATCTCGCTGGTCGTATAGACCTGGGTGTCGACGGCGCGCTTCTGGCCGTCGGGCAGGGTCTCGATGCCGCGCGGCTCGCCGAAATAGACTCCGCCAGTCAGCTCGCGCACGATCAGGATGTCGAGGCCGGCGACCAGTTCAGGCCTGAGCGCCGAGGCGCCGGCCAGCGCTTCGAAGCACAGCGCGGGTCTGAGGTTGGCGAAGACGTCCATGGCCTTGCGCAGGCCGAGCAGCCCGGCTTCCGGCCGCTTGTCGCGCGCCACATTGGCCCATTTCGAGCCGGTCACCGCCCCGCCGACCGCGCCCATCAGCACCGCGTCCGAGGCCAGGGCCTTGGCGATGGTCTCGTCGGTCAGCGGCACGCCATGGATGTCGAGGCTGGCGCCGCCGAACGGCCGCTGATCGATGGTCAGGTCATTGACCAGACGCGCGGCGACCCGCTCCACCTCGGCCGTGATTTCCGGGCCGATGCCGTCGCCTGGCAAAAGAAGAAGACTGCTCATGAAATTCCCTGACTAGATCGGCCGTTCGGCGGCGATCTCATAGGCCTTGAGATCGCGATCGGACACCCCGAAACCGGGCCAGGCCGCGCGCCAGGCGGCCATGTGCGTGGTCGCAAAATGCGCATCCAGGGCGGCCTGGTCGCGCCAGATCTCGAAGACGTGGATCAGGCCGGGCTCGGCGACGTCCTCGGCATAAGAATAGGTCTCACAGCCGTCCTCCACGCGGGTGGCGGTCATCATCGTGACCATGTGCGGCCGCAACCCGTCAAGGTTCTCGGGCGGCACGCGCACCGTGCCGGCGACGATCAGGCTCACGCTCGCTCCAGCCACGGCCGGGCGAGCTTGCGCTGCTGTTCGAAGACGCCGATGTCGCCGGCGTGCTCGAGCGTCTCACCGACGGAGTCCAGCCCTTTGAGCATCTTCTCCTTGCGGCCGGCGTCGATCTCGAATCGGAAGGTTTCGCCGGACGGCGCGGTCACCGTCTGCGCCTCCAGGTCGACGGAAAAGACGTGGTTGCCGCCCTTGGCCTCGGCCGTCAGCAACCGCACCACCTCGTCCGGCAGCACCACCGGCAGGACGCCGTTCTGGAAGCAGTTCTCATAGAAGATGTCGGCGAAAGACGAGGCGATCACGCAGGTGATGCCGAAATCGAGCAGCGCCCAAGGCGCGTGCTCGCGGCTGGAGCCGCAGCCGAAATTCTCGCCGGCGATCAGCACATTGACGCCTTTGAACGCCGGCTGGTTGAGCACGAAGTCCGGCTTTTCATGGCCCTCGTCGTCGAAACGCAGATCGAAGAACAGGCCCTTGCCGAGGCCCTCGCGCTCGACGGTCTTGAGGAACTGTTTGGGGATGATCTGGTCGGTGTCGATATTGGCGATCGGCATGGCCGCGGCCCGGCCGTCCAGGCGAATGAAGGCGCGCATCAGGATTCTCCGGCGGAATTGGCGCTGATGACCAGGTTCGGGCCGCCGACGGCGTCGCGAATGGTGAAGACGCTGGTGCCGGGCTTGCGGCCCTTGCGCAGCTCCGAAACATCCAGTCCGGCGGCCAGCATGCGCAGCCTCGCCTGTTCGGGATCGGGCGCGCGCCAGGCAAAGCCGCCCAGGCGGTCGGGCTCGTCGGTCACGGGCGTGTCGAGGCCCGCGCCGATCTCGACCACCGCGTCACCGCAGCGGAAGAACAGCAGCCGTGAGCCCCAGTCGGGATTGGAGCGGTCGAGCCTGAGGTCGAGATCCAACTTGGCGCCGTAGAGGGCGATGGCCGCCTCGGCATTGGCGGTGCGCACAACCACATGGTCGATGGCTGCGATGGCGGCCTCTGCCTCGCCCGACGGCGGCGAGATCAGCCACGCCTCGGCCGAGGCGTCGCGGTCGACCAGAAAGAGCTGCAGGCCCCGCGTGGTGGGGGGCCTGGTCATGGCATAGCGCAGGACGTGCTCGCTGCCGGCCTCGTCGACCGAGCGCATCTCTTCCGCCGGCTCGACCACCACGCCGCGGCGCTCGAGCATGCGGCGGGCCTCGTCGAAGACCGGGGTTGAGAAGCCGATGGCCGAGGGGCCCTCGTCATGGTGCTCAAGCCACCGGCGGATATTGTCGCCGGTTGCGCCCTCGCCATCGGGGGCGATCACCTCCAGCGCGATGTTGGAAAGCTGGAACCAGGCGTGGCGCGCGCCATCCAGCCTCCCGATCCAGCTCGGCGAGCGGCCCAGCATCGCCGTATAGCGCGCGACCGCCGCATCGAGAGCGCGCACGACGATCGGCGCGTGGTCGAAACCGCTGATCATGAGGCCGCCAGTTCGCGCACATCGATGATGTGGCCGGCAATCGCGGCTGCCGCGGCCATCGCCGGGCTCATCAGGTGGGTGCGGCCGCCGCGGCCCTGGCGGCCCTCGAAATTGCGGTTGGAGGTCGAGGCGCAGCGCTCGCCCGGCTGCAGTTTGTCGGGGTTCATCGCCAGGCACATGGAGCAGCCCGGCTCACGCCAGTCGAAGCCGGCGGCGCGGAAGATGACGTCCAGCCCCTCGGCTTCGGCCTGGTCCTTCACCAGGCCGGAGCCCGGGACCACCATGGCGGCCACCCCCGGCGCGACCGTGCGACCCTCGGCGACCGCCGCGGCGGCGCGCAGGTCCTCGATGCGGCTATTGGTGCAGGAGCCGATGAAGACCCGGTCGATACGGGCCTCGGCGATCGGCTGGCCAGGCTCCAGGCCCATATAGTCCAGGGCATGGCGAACCTGCTCCGCCTTCTCGCCCTCGAAATCCGCCGGATCGGGCACGCGGCCGTCGACGGCGACCACGTCCTCGGGGCTGGTCCCCCAGGTGACGGTGGGCTTCAGGGCCGTGACGTCGATCCGTTCCTCGCGGTCGAAATGGGCGTCCGGGTCGGAAAAGAGCGCCTTCCAGTGGTCCAGCGCCATGGCCCAACCGCCGCCCTTGGGCGCGGCCGGTCGGCCTTGCAGGTAGGCGAAGGTGGTCTCGTCCGGCGCCACCAGACCCGCCCGCGCCCCGCCCTCGATGGTCAGGTTGCACAGGGTCATGCGGCCTTCCATGGACAGGGCCTGGATGGCCGGGCCGGCATATTCGATGACGTAGCCCGTGCCGCCGGCCGCGCCGATCAGGCCGATCATGGCCAGGGCATAGTCCTTCGGCCCCACGCCCGGCCCCGGCTCGCCCTCGAACCAGACGCGCATGTTCTTCGACTTGCGCTGGCGCAGGGTCTGGGTGGCCAGGACGTGCTCGACCTCGCTGGTGCCTATGCCGTGGGCCAGGGCCCCGAAGGCGCCGTGGGTAGAGGTGTGGCTGTCGCCGCAGACGATGACCATGCCCGGCTGGGTGCGGCCCTGTTCGGGGCCGACGACGTGGACGATGCCATTGCGGACATCGCCCATCGGAAAGAACTCGATGCCCGCCTCGGCGACGTTGCGACTGAGCGTCTGCAATTGCAGCCGCGCTTCCTCATCGGCGACGGCGTCGACGCCCAGGGCCTGGCCTTCGGTCGGCACATTGTGGTCGGCGACGGCGAGCGTCAGGTCCGGCCGCCGTACCGGCCGATGCGCCGTGCGAAGCCCCGCAAAGGCCTGTGGGCTGGTGACTTCGTGGATCAGGTGCAGATCGACATAGAGGATGGTCTCGCCATTGGGGTCTTGGGCGACCACGTGCGAGTCCCAGATCTTGTCGTAGAGGGTTTTGCCGGACATGGCCGGCATGTAGTGCGGCGCCCCCGGCCAAGTCCAGGGGCGCCGAAAGCCTTACGGCCTTGATCAGGCCCGCGCGGCAAGCATCGAATGGTCTTCGGCCGGCTCAGGCAAGCAGCCCATGTCGTCGAGCGTGGCGCGAATGCCGGCGTCCAGACCGGTGTGCGGCTCGGCGCCCAGGAAGGCGATCAGCTTACTGTTATCGAGACCGATGGGCTTGGCTTGCAGGTAGCGCATCTCGATCAACTCGCGAAAGGTCTCCACGAAGGGCGACAGGCCATAGACCATCGCCCAGGGGAAGGGACGGATCGGCAGTTTGGCATCGCCCGTCACCCGGCGGATCGAGGCCGCCAGTTCGTCGGCGCGGTCCAGCCAATGGCCTCCGAAATGGAAGACCTCGAAGTCCGCCAACTCGGTTTCGCGCTCGATGAGTCGCGCCGTGGTCTCGGCCAGGTCGGGCAGATAGGCGAAGGCGTGGCCGACCTCGGCGGGGCCGACGGCGTAGACCGAGCGGAGGCGGCCCCGGCTGCGGGTGGTCTGCCAGCCGAGGGCGCTGTTGGGCGCCGCCGGGCCGAAATAGTCGCCCGCGCGGACGATCAGCACCTTGGCGCCCTCGACGCTAGCGATGCGCAGCATGGTCTCCATCTCGACGCGGATCTTGCCCTTGCGGGTGATTGGGGCCTGCGGCGCGTCCTCGTCGATGCGCGCGCCGGCCTCGGGGGCGAAGTTGTAGACATTGCCCGGGAAGACGATCCGCGCCCCGGTCTGCTCCGCCGCGGCGATGGTCGAGCGCAGCATGGGCACGGCGAGGCCGCGCCAGTTGCGATAGCCGGGCGGGTTGGCGCCGTGGACGATGACGTCGGCGCCCTGGGCGGCGGCCATCACTTCGGCCGGGTTCATCGCATCGCCCTTCACCCATTCGATCGGGGTGCGGATACCAGCCTTTTGGGAGGCGAGTTCGGGGTTGCGGGCCAGGGCCCGCACGCGCCAGCCGCGCTTTAACAGCGCCTGGGCGGTATGGCCGCCGAATGAGCCGGTGATGCCGATAACGAGGGCGGTTTTGGGGGCGGTCTTGGTTTCGGTGGGGTGGGTCATGGGTCTGCTCCGTTGATGAGCGGACCATGCGGCGAACCCGGCCTATACGGAATTGCGAGAATATGTGGATCGGCTATACATATTCGCATGACCTCGCCGGACTGGGACCTCTATCGCGCCTTCCTGGCGGTGATCGACACTGGCAGCCTGTCGGGCGCCGCTCGCGTCATCGGCCTGACCCAACCGACCGTCGGACGGCAGATCGAGGCGCTGGAGGCCTCGCTGGGCGCGGTGCTCTTTACCCGCTCGCCCGGCGGGTTGCGCGCCACCGAGGCGGCCCTGGCCCTGCAACCCCACGCCCAGGCCATGGCCAGCGCGGCCGAGGCCCTGCTCCGCGCCGTCTCCGGCGAGGCCGATCAGGCGCGCGGCGTGGTGCGGGTCACGGCCAGCCATATCGTCGGCGCCGAGGTCTTGCCGCCGATCCTGACCGACTTCCACGAGCGCCACCCCGAGGTGATTATCGAGCTGGTGCTCTCCGACCGCCAGGAAGACCTCTTACGCCGCGATGCCGACATCGCCGTGCGGATGGCGCGGCCGACGCAAGGCGCGCTGACCGCGCGGCGGGTGGGCTCGATCACCGTCGGCCTCTTCGCCCATCGCCGCTATCTGGAGCGGCACGGCGTCCCCGAGCGGCTCGAGCCTGGCCTGGCCGGCATCGGCTTCGACCGCAATGTGGAGATGCTGAGCGCGCTCAGGAACCTTCAGCTGCCGCTGACCCGCGAGCATTTCGCCTTTCGCACCGACAATGATCTGGCCCAACTCGCCGCCCTGCGCGCCGGCTTCGGCATCGGCGGCTGCCAGTTCGGCATCGCCCGGCGCGATCTGAACCTGGTCCAGGTTCTCGCCGACGCCTTCCGCTTCGACATGGAGGTCTGGGTCGCCATGCACGAGGACCTGAAGTCGAGCCTGCGCATGCGCCTGATGTTCGACGCCCTGGTCGAGGGGATGGCCGCGTATGTCGCGGAGTCGCGGCCCTAGGCTCCCCCTTTCGTCATGGCCCGACTTGTTCGTGCCACCCATGATCGCCGACCGATGTCCGGGGTTCCCCGCGGTTCAGCCGCCGATGGTCACCCGCGAGCGCTTGCGTCCATGGGTCCCCCGCATTCCGCTTCGCTACAGCGGGGGATGACGGAGGAAAACCAACCGCCTCAGGTCGATTGCGTCGCGTCCGGCAGGCCGAGGATACGCTTGGAGATGATGTTGTTCTGGATCTCGGACGAGCCGCCATAGATCGACATGGCCTTGCCCGAGAGCCAGCCGCGTACGGTCTGCAACTCGTCGGCGGTGAAGTCGTCGCCTTCCCAGCCCAGGCCCTGGTGGCCCATGATCTCAAGCGTCAGCTCCGAGCGGGTCTGGGCGACATTGGTGGCGGAGTTCTTCAGCACCGAGGCCGCATTGCCGGGATTGGCGTTGCCGCGCGACTCGGCCACGGCCCTGGCGATGGTCAGATTGTGAGCCTTGGAGTCCATCAGGTGGCGCGCCACACGCGTGCGCAGGTCAAAATCGGCGATCCGACCGGCCTCGTCGGCGCCGACATAAGACTTGGCCACGTCCTGCAGCGGAGTTGAGCGGCCGCCGCCCATGCCGCCGGCGCCGGTCTGGCTGGCGCGTTCGTGCTGCAAGAGGCGCTTGCCGACGCTCCAGCCCTTGTTGATGTCGCTGAGCATGTCGTCCTTGGCCGCACGCGCATCGGTGAAGAAGGTCTCGCAGAAGGGCGAGGCGCCGGCGATCAGCTTGATCGGGCGGGTCTCGATGCCCGGCTGGTGCATGTCGATAAGCAGGAAGCTGATGCCCTCATGCTTCTTGGAGGTGTCGGTGCGCACCAGCGCCCCGCACCAGTCGGCGTATTGCGCGCCCGAGGTCCAGATTTTGGAGCCGTTGATGCGCCAATGGTCGCCGGCGTCTTCGCACTTGGTGGTCAGCGAGGCCAGGTCCGAGCCCGCGCCAGGTTCGGAATAGCCGACGCACCAGCGCACCTCACCCTTCACGATCGGCGGGAGGTGGCGCTTCTTCTGTTCCGGCGTGCCGTAATCGAGGATGGTCGGGCCGATCATGGTGATGCCCATGCCGATGCTGTGGATCGGGTTGAAGGCGCCGATCTTGCCCATCTCCTGTTCCAGCACCCGCGCCTGCAGAACCGTAAGGCCGCCGCCGCCGTATTCGGTCGGCCAGGTCGGGGTGGTCCAGCCCTTTTCGGCCAGACGATCGCGCCAGGTCGCCAACTCGCCGGCGGCCGCGCCGCCGTCCATCAGGCTCATCGCCTCGCCGGCCTTGCCCTTCAGCGAGGCGGGGAAGCTGGCTTCCAGCCAGGCGCGCGCCTCGCCGCGGAAGGTTTCCAGTTCAACGTCAGCTCCGAAATCGGCCATCTCGAGCGTTCCCAATCAATTGAGGCCCGAGGATCGCGGGCCGGATTTTCGGCCACACTAGCGCCCGCGCGCGCCGCCGCAAGCGCGCGTTCAGATGACGTGGCGGAAGCAATCGAGCCCCAAAGCCAGCCGAAAACAGCCAGCGGGACGCGGTTTAGCTGTTGTCTTCGGCGGCCTGCTCTTCGGCCTCGCCGCGGCCGAGCGAGCCCATGGCGCGTTCGGCGATACGGGCCGACTTCCCGCGACGATCGCGCAGGTAATAGAGCTTGGCGCGGCGGACGGCGCCGCGGCGCTTGACCTCGATGGACTCGATCATCGGCGACAGCACCGGGAAGACCCGCTCGACACCTTCGCCGAAGGAGATCTTGCGCACGGTGAAGCTCTCTTGCAGGCCGTGGCCGGCGCGGCCGATACAGACGCCTTCATAGGCCTGCACGCGCTCGCGCTCGCCTTCCTTGATGCGGACGTTCACCCGAACGGTGTCACCGGGCTGGAAGGCCGGGACCTTGCGCAAGGCCAGCAGGCGGTCGGCCTCGGCCTTTTCGAGTTCTTGGATCGTGTTCATCTTGTCATCTCCTGGGCTTAGTCGCCCTTTGCCTGTTGTTTGGCGAGATGCGCCGCCCACAAGTCCGGACGCCGCTCCCGCGTGGTCTCTTGCCTTTGGCCCTTGCGCCAGTCGGCCACCTTGGCGTGGTGGCCGGAGAGCAGCACCTCCGGTATCTCCAGGCCCTCGAACGTCCGCGGTCGCGTATAGTGCGGATGCTCCAGGAGCCCGTCTTCAAAACTTTCCTCGGCCAGACTTTCCGGCTGACCCAGAACCCCGGGCACAAGCCGAACGCAGGCCTCGATCACCACTATCGCCGCCGCCTCGCCACCGGCGAGGACAGCGTCGCCAACGGCGACCTCCTCAAACCCTCGCGCGTCGATAACGCGCTGGTCCACCCCCTCGAACCGGCCACAGAGCAGGACGACGCCCGAACCCTTGGACCACTCCGATACAGACGCCTGGGTCAGGGGCCGCCCCCGGGCGCTCATATACAAAAGCGGCCGCCCATCACGCTCCACGCTATCCAGCGCAGCCGCGACGACGTCCGCCCGCATCACCTGTCCAGGACCGCCACCCGCGGGGGTGTCGTCGAGGAAGCCGCGCTTATCTAGAGAAAAGTCGCGAATGTCCACCGTTTCAAGCCGCCACAGCCCCTGCTCGCGCCAGGCCGAACCGATCAGCGAGACGCCCAGCGGCCCTGGAAAGGCCTCGGGAAACATGGTCAGGACGGTGGCGGTGAAAGGCATGGGCCGGCGGGTTTGAGCAAGGGATCACGGCGACCCTAGCCGATTTCAACCCCGCTCGCGCGCCGCGACGTCTTTTTGCAGCGCACAAAAGGGGCTAAACCGCCGGCCATGAGCGAGACCGAAACCAGCCAGATCGAAGCCGAGGTCGAGAACCTCACCGAGACGCTTGCCCTCGAGCCGATCGAGGTGAACCTCTTTCGCGGCATGACCTCGGGCCGCGACGGGCCGCGCATCTTCGGCGGTCATGTCATCGCCCAGTCGCTGATGGCGGCCTATGAGACGGTGGAAGACCGGGTCTGCCACTCGCTGCACTGCTATTTCATCCGGCCGGGCGACCCGAACGTGCCGATTCTCTATGAGGTCGACCGGTCACGCGACGGCTCCAGCTTCACCACAAGGCGGGTGACGGCCATCCAGCACGGCCGCCAGATCTTCAACCTGGCCGCCTCCTTCCAGGTGGCCGAGGAGGGTCTTGAGCACCAGACCAACATGCCGGACGTGCCGCCGCCCGACGCGTTGAAGGACGCCTTCGAGCAGTTCCGCAAGGACATCGACAAGCTGCCGGAGGCGACCCGCCGCATGATGAACCGACCGCGGCCGATCGAGCAGCGGGCGGTCAACCCGCGCCGCTTTGACGAAAAGGTCCCGCCCGTCGACAACGTCTGGATGCGCGCCCGCAGCGAGATCGGGCCGGACCAGCACCTGCACCAAGCCATCCTCGCCTATGCCTCGGACATGGGCCTGCTTGAGACGTCGATGCGGCCGCACGGCGTCTCCTGGCAGTCGCCGGGCCTGCAATCGGCCAGCCTTGACCACACGATCTGGTTTCACCGGCCGCTCAATTTCAACGACTGGCACCTCTACGCCCAGGAGAGCCCGAGCGCGTCAGGCGCGCGCGGCTTCATTCGCGGCCAGGTGTTCAGCGCCGATGGCGTGCTGGTCGCCTCGGTCGCCCAAGAAGGCCTGATCCGGCAACGCAAGCCGGATTAGGGTTCGTCCCCGGGGATTTCCGCCGGCGGGTCGATCGATATCCAGCCCTCGGCGATCTTCACCTCGGGCACCGCCTCGTGGGTGAAGGGCAACCAGAAGCTCGGGCCGCCGGCCGCCGGGACGATCTCGACCAGGTCGCCGGCGCCGAAATTCTCCACCGTCTTGACCGTGCCGACCGCCGCGCCGCCTAAGTCGCGCGCCTCCAGCCCGATCAGGTCGGCGAGGTAGAACTCATCCTCATCCGGCTCGGCCAGATCCTGGCGCGCGATATAGAGCCGAAGCCCGCGCAGGGCCTCAGCCTCGTCGCGGGTCTCGACCTCGCGCGCCCGCGCCACCAGCCCGCCCTTGGCCGCGCGTCCGGCGGTCAGGGTCAGGCTCGGCGTTCCGTCCTCGCGTTTGAGTTCGCCATAGCTGAGCAGCGACAGCGGATCGGCCGCGAAGCTGGTGATCCGCAACTCGCCGCGCACACCGAACGCCCCGGCGACGCGGCCAATCAGGAGAAGGCGCGGGGTGCTCAAAACCCTCTCCCCCGCTCTCTGCGGGGGAGAGAGCAGGGTGAGGGGGCCGCGCCGCCGCCGCTGACTTGCCGGAACGATCCGTCACGCAAAGAACCCCTCACCCTGCCCTCTCCCCGCTGGCGCGGGGCGAGGGTTCCAAAGGGTTGGAGAGGGGCGATGATCGTCTCTACTCGGCCGCCGGTTCTTCCGACTCAGCGACGGTGTCTTCCACTGCTTCGGCCGCAGATTCGGCGGCGTCTTCGGCGGCGGCTTCCTCGGCCGGGGTGGCTTCCGCGACAGCCTCTTCGGCGGCCGGCGCTTCAGCGGCGAGGGCCTCGGGCTCGGCGACGGTTTCCTCGGCGGCCTCAGCGACCGTGTCTTCGGCCGCTTCGGCGGCGGTCTCGGCCGCGTCTTCGACAGCAGCGTCTTCGACGACCGGAGCTTCGGCGGCCGCGGCGGCGCGGGCTTCGGCGCGTTCGCTGCGTTCGTTGGCGCGTTCCTCGGCCTTCTTGCCGGGCTTGGCCTTGTTCGGGTTGTTGCCGGCTTCCCATTTGGCCAGCCCTTCGGCGGCCAGGAAGCGGGCGACGCGGTCGGTCGGCTGGGCGCCCTTGCCGATCCAATCCTGCAGGCGCTCGATCTTCAGCGTCACGCGCTGGGGGTCGTCCTTCTTCAGGAGCGGGTTGTAGGTGCCCACCTTTTCGATGAAGCGGCCGTCGCGCGGCGAATGGCTGTCGGCCACGACGATCGAATAATAGGGCCGCTTCTTGGCGCCGCCACGGGCGAGCCGGATCTTGATCATCTTAGTCCTTTCGGGAAGTCGTTCTGATTTCAGGGTTTCTTGAAGGGGAGGCCGCCCATGCCGGGCAGGCCCCCAGGGGTGTTGGGTTGGTCGCCGCCGAGGCCCGGCAGGCCGCCCGGCGCGCCGAGCTTGCCGCCGCCCATGGCGCGCAGGCGGGCCATGTCGGCCCCGCCCATGCCGCCCATGCCGGAGAGCGCGCCGGCCATGCGGGCAAAGCCCTTTCCGCCGTCACGGCTCATCGACTTGACCACGTCCGACATCTGCCGGTGCTGTTTGAGCAGGCGGTTGATCTCCTGCACCTCGACCCCGGCGCCGGTCGCGACGCGGCGCTTGCGCGAGGCGTTGAGCAGGTCGGGTTTGCGCCGCTCCAGCTTGGTCATCGAGCCGATAATGGCTTCCTGGCGCTTGATCATGCGGTCGTCGATATTGGCTTCGGAGATTTGCTTCTTGATCTTCTGGACCCCGGGCAACATGCCCATCAGCCCTTCCATGCCGCCCATCCGGCGCATCTGGCCGAGCTGTTCGGCCAGATCGTTCAGGTCGAACTGGCCCTTGGCCAGCTTCTTGGCCATGCGCTCGGCCTGGGCCTGATCGACTTCGGCGGTGGCCTTTTCCACCAGGGCCACGACGTCGCCCTGGCCGAGAATGCGGCCGGCCACGCGGCGGGCATCGAAGACGTCGAGCGCGTCGATCTTTTCGCCGGAGCCGAGGAACTTGATCGGCAGGCCAGTAACAGCGCGCATGGAGAGCGCCGCCCCGCCCCGCCCGTCGCCGTCGATGCGGGTGAGGACCAGGCCAGTCAGCGGCAGACGCTCATGAAAGGCCTTGGCGGTGCGCACCGCGTCCTGGCCGGTGAGGCTGTCGGCGACCAGCAGGGTCTCGGTCGGGGCCGCGATCCGCGCGATCTCGGCGGCCTCGCTCATCATCGCCTCGTCGAGGGTGGTGCGGCCGGCGGTGTCGAGGATCAGGATGTCGTAGCCGCCCAGCCGTGCGGCCGAGAGGGCGCGGCGGGCGATATCGGCCGCGCTTTGCCCCGGCACGATGGGCAGGGTCTCGACCTCGGCGCGGACGCCAAGCTGGGCCAGCTGCTCCATGGCGGCGGGCCGGCGGGTGTCGAGCGAGGCCATCATGACCCGCTTGCGGTCGGTCTTGCTCAGGCGAAGGCCGAGCTTGGCGGCCATGGTGGTCTTGCCGGAGCCTTGCAGGCCGGCGATCAGGATCACCACCGGCGGCGTGGCGGCGAGGTTGAGCGGTACAGGATCATCGCCGCCCAGGGTCTCGACCAAGCCGTCGTAAATGATCTTGACCACCTGGTCGGCGGGACGGACCGAGCGGACAACGGCCTCGCCGGTGGCGCGCTCGCGGGCCTTGGCGATGAAGTCACGGGCGACCGGCAGGGCGACGTCAGCCTCGAGCAGGGCCACGCGCACCTCGCGCAGGGCCTCGTCGACATCCTTTTCGGACAACAGGCCGCGACCGCCCAAGCGGTCGAAGACCCCCGTCAGCCGTTCGCTTAAAGCCTCGAACATTCGCCTCTCGCCTCAACCCCGCCTGCAAACGCAAATCACCCCCGTGGACGATCACGTCGACGGGGGGCCTCGCCGCCCTCGTCCTATCTTAGATAGGGGTCGTGGCGGTGGAGGGCGCTTTTCGCTTGCGCCGGAAGTCGGGCTGTATGCTCAGAAAGGCGTCGCCGGGTCAAGGACGCGCCTCGTCGCGGGTCTTGGCCGGCATTGTGCGTTATCATCAGAACAGGCTCGCAGATGGCGACCAGTTCAAGGAGTACGCGTTGGAACGGCGCCTATTGCAGATCACTGTGGCGATCGCCGGCCTCGTGCCGGTGGCTGGCGGCCTTGCCGGCGTGATTTGGGGGCCCGCCATGCTGGGCGAACCGACGCAAGGACCGTTCGACAGCCATTTTCGGTATCTCTCCGGGCTGCTGGCCGCCATCGGGGTGGCCTATTGGAGCGCCATCCCGGACATCGAGACGGCGAACAGGAAATTCAGCCTGCTCACGCTTATCGTCGTCGCCGGCGGCTTTTCGCGCGCGCTCGGCATGCTGATCGCCGGTCCGCCGGGCGGGGCCATGAACGCCGCGCTGATCATGGAGCTGGTCGTAACGCCGGCGCTCTATCTGTGGCAGGCGCGCATCCAGCGCCTCGCAACCGTCGTGGACCTTGCGCCGGCGCAAGGCTAAAGCCGGAGCATGGCGATTGGGGTTTTTGATTCCGGCATCGGGGGCTTGAGCGTCCACCACGCCCTGGTCGATCGCCTGCCGAACGCCGATTTTGTCTTCCTCGCCGATCAGGCCAACATGCCCTATGGCGGACGAAGCGGCGAAGAGATCGTCGCCCTGACCCGCGCCGGCTGCGAGCGGCTGTTCGCCGAGGGCTGCGACCTGGTCATCCTGGCCTGCAACACCGCCGCGGCCATCGCGCTTCGCCGGCTGCAACAGACCTGGCTGCCCGGCTATCGCCGCGAACTTGGCCGGCCGGTCAATGTGCTTGGCCTGATCGTGCCGACCATCGAGGCGGCCACCGGCCTGCCCTGGGCGCATGAATCGGCGCCGCGCTATGACGGTGAAAAGGCCGAAAAGCTCGACATACTGGGCGTCTTCTCCACACCGGCGACCACCGGCAGCCGGGTCTACGAGATCGAGATCGATAAGCGCAAACCCGATGTCGCGGTCTTCTCCGAAGGCTGCCCGGAGCTGGCGCGGATGATCGAGGCCGGCGCGCCGGAGGCCGAGCTGGCCGCCGTTGTCCAGGGCCACGTCAAGGCGCTGTCCACCCGCATCGGCCGCCCGCCCGATCGGGCGGTTCTGGGCTGCACCCACTACGAGATCATCGCCGATCTTTTCCGCGCCGCCCTGCCGGCCGCGACGCCGCTGATCCACCAGCCAGGCGCGACCGCCGACGCCATAGGGCGGTATCTCGAACGGCATCCGGAGTACGATGCGGGCTCGTCGGGCCTGCGGCGGTTCTTGACCACGGGCCAGCCCGGTCAGCAGAACGGCCTGGTCGAAGCCTTCTGGGGCGGGCCCCTGCGTTTCGAGGCCGCCTGAACGGGGACCGCGGGTCCGTGCCGACGGCGGTGACGCCGGAAAAGCGCGAAGCGGTTTTCCGCTTGCAACCCGCTCTAACTCTAAGAGATCGATCTGACGAAGTTCAGGAAGATCGGCGCCGTGTCGCCCAGGGCCTTCTGCTCATAGCGGGTGGTGACGTGGTCCGGTGGCGGATTTCGCCAGTGCGCCGCGCTCTCCGCGGTCCAGGCCCAGTCCGTTCGCCCGGCCATCCGCTCCAGCGTCCAGGCGGCATAGTCGCGCCAGTCGGTGGCGAAGCCGAGCCGAGCCCCCGCCCGCGCCGCACGCCCCAGGTCGGTGATGAAGTCCGGCTGCATGATCCGCCGCTTGTGGTGACGGGTCTTCGGCCAGGGATCGGGAAAGAGGATGAAGACGCGGCTGAGGCTCGCATCTGGCAGGCGGCTTACAATGTCGCGGGCGTCGCCCTGAACAATCCGCACATTCGCCAGCCCCGCCTCGTCGACATGGCGAAGCGCACTGGCCACCCCATTCAGAAAAGGCTCGACCCCGATCACCAACAGATCGGGATTGCGCGCGGCCTGGGCCGCCAGGTGTTCGCCGCCGCCGAAACCGATCTCCAGCCAGACCTCCCGGGCCTGGGGCGCCAGCGTCTTGGGATCGAAAGGCCCGTCCGGCACGCCCAGCCTGGGCAAAAGCTCGTCGACCAGCACGGCCTGACGCGGTTTCAACGTGCGGGTCTTGATGCGTCCGTAGGTGCGCACGGGCCGGTCCATGGCGACCGCTTGCCTGATCTGGCCCGAACTGGGTAGCTCTTTAGGCGTCGACTTCGGCCCGAGTTTCGGCGGAAACCGGTTCGACCTCGCCGTCCTCGACCAGCGAGCGGACCAGTTCGACCAGCCGCCGGCGAACCCGCCGCTGCGGCAGCCGCGGGAAGAGATTGGCCAGGTCGACGCCTTCCTGGCTCATCAGGAAGTTGTGCGCGAACGGCGTCGTCTCGCTCTCCTCGGCGCCATCGACGGGTTCGGCGGTCGGGTCGGTCAAGCCCTCGAAGAACCAGGCGATGGAGACGCGCAGGGCGCGGGCGATCTCATAAAGCTTGGAGGCGCTGATCCGGTTGGCGCCGCGTTCGTACTTCTGCACCTGCTGGAAGGTCAGCCCCAGGGCCTCGGCCAGCTTCTCCTGGCTGATCTTCAGCGCCTTGCGCCGAAGCCGGACCTGCAGCCCGACATGCACGTCGATGGGATTGGGGGAACGGACGGGATCCGGCTTCACTGGCATCACAACTCAACTCTCTTGGATAACGACGCAGCCAATCCCCCGGCGCGCAGGGTTTGCGATAGGATTGGGCCGATGTCATCATCTTTCGACGCTTCGCTGGCGTTGAAACAACACCAATCCGCTCGCGGCGGCCGAGAGCAGCATCATCAAGGCGAAGATGGTCTCTCCAAAGCGATCGAACAGCGTCGGCGCCAGCGCCGCAGGCAGCTCGGCGTCGATGACGCCGGCTTGGCCCTGGCCCAGCCGTCGCCCCGGCTGCACCCGACCGAAGGCGTCGATCACCGCCGAGACTCCGGTCGGGGTGGCGCGCACAATGGGCAGGCCCTCCTCGATGGCGCGGTAGCTGGCCAGGTTGAGGTGCTGGATCGGGCCATAGGTGCCGCCGAACCAGGCGTCGTCCGAGACATTGACGACCCAGGCCGCGCGGCGCCCGGAGATGATCTCACCCTGGCGCGTGAAGCCCGGATAGAGGGCCTCGTAACAGATCAGCGGTTGCACCAAAGGCTCGCCGGGCAGCATCATTGGCCTGGGCGGGGGCCCATGGCTGAACCCGTCGCCGATATGCACCAGTTCCTGCACGTGCAAGGGCGCCAGCCAGCGGGCCAGGGGCAGATATTCCCCGAACGGCACCAGCCGGTACTTGTCGTAGACGGTCAGGGGCGTCAGCCCGCCGGCGTCGCGCCGCATGGCCAGCAAGCTGTTGAAATAGACCAGGCCGTCGGGCGCATAGGCGCCGGGCGGCGCGGGCTGGGTGCGATAACCGCCGGTGAGCAGGATCTGGCCGGGTTGTAAGGCCGCCGTGATGGCGTCGCGCGTCCAGGTCTCCGAGGCCAGATAGTCGGAAAAGGCGCCCGGAATGGCGCGCTCGGGCCAGACGATGATGTCGGGGCGACGGGCGGCCGGGCGGGCGGTCAGCTCGAGATGGGCGCGAACCGTGTCGGCATAGCTGGCGGCGGTATAGCTGGCCACCTCGGGCAGATCGGCCTGGACGATGCGCACGATGGGCGCGTCGGCGGCGGGCGGCGGGGTGTTGGCGAGGCGCATCAGGCCGTAGCCATAGAGGCTGGCCAGGGCCAGCGCCGCGCAGACGCAGGCGGTGACCGCCTGACCGCGCCGCTTGGCGTCTGGCAGCAGGGCCGGCGTCGCGGCGATGGCGACCGTCAGCCAGCTTAGACCATAGGCGCCCATGAGGGCCGCGGCCTGCGATACCGGCGACCCGGCCCGCCAGCTCTCGCCCGGCAGGTCCCAGGGAAAGCCGGTGAGCAGGTGGCCGCGCACCCATTCGAACGCCGTCATCACACCAGCGAAGACCAGGACGCGCAGCCAGCCGCTGGGCCCGATCCAGCGATAGGCCAAGCCCGCCGCACCCCAGAAGAGGCCCAGGCCCGAGGCCAGCAGCGCCACGGCGATCGGGGCCATCCAGCCCTGGTCCGCCGCATCGACCTGGAAGGCCTGGTAGATCCACCAGGTGGCGATCAGGAAGAAGGCCGTCCCAGCTAGCCAGCCGCGCCAGAAGGCCGTGCGCAGGGGTCGGGTCGAGCCGGTCTGACCGCACAGGTGCAGGATGACGGCGAAGCCGAGCAGGCCGGGCGTGAAACCGAAGGGCGGAAAGGCCAGGGCGATGCCGGCGCCGGCGGCGAGGCAAGGCGCAACGATGGCGAAGCGGCGGCCAGTCGCCGGCGCGCCTGGACCGGCTAGCGCCGGCTCATTGGTCATCGGGCTTGGGCGGTGCGGACGTCTCCGCCTCGGCGGCCACCGCCGGCGGATGCGGGCGCACGCGCACGCGCTTGACCCGGCGCGGATCGGCGTCGGTGATCTCGAAATCGAAGCCGTCCGGATGGGCGATCACCTCGCCTCGCTGCGGCACGCGGCCGGCCAGCGCGCTGACCAGGCCGGCGACGGTGTCGATATCCTCTTCAAGGTCCGGCGGCGCCAGCGTGCGCTCCATCGCGGTCTCCAAATCCTCCAGCGGCGCGCGGCCGTCGGCCTCGATCAGGCCGCCGGGGCGCACGACCACCCTGGCCCGCACCGCCTCGTCGTGCTCGTCGTCGATCTCGCCGACCACCGCCTCGATCAGGTCCTCCAGCGTCACCAGCCCGTCGGTGCCGCCGAACTCGTCGATGATCAGCGCCATGTGGATGC